>Ga0247839_1001097_pt1 | contig 46813 bp, 31 predicted proteins | sample LaCruzMarch2015__6_FD_192405 | JGI IMG/M metagenome (GOLD analysis project Ga0247839, IMG submission 192405) | Freshwater microbial communities from meromictic Lake La Cruz, Castile-La Mancha, Spain - LaCruzMarch2015_16m | ecosystem: Environmental > Aquatic > Freshwater > Lake | place: Spain... | reverse complement strand
GGAGCAACACCACCGCTTACTGTCACGGTGATAGAACCCGTAGAAGCGCCGTTACAAAGTACGTTTACTTGCGTGGTATTTAAGACAACTAAACTTGGCTGCGTAATGGTCGCAGAGGTTGTTTTCACACAACCGTTATTATCTGTAACTGTAACGGTGTAAGTGCCTGCTGGCAGACTGTTCAGATCCTGTGTAGTAGCACCCCCAGTCCAGGCATAAGTATAAGGTGAAACACCGCCGTTCACTATAAGGTCGATAGAACCCGTAGAAGCGCCGTTACAAAGTACGTTTACTTGCGTGGTATTTAAAACCACCACGTTTGGCTGCGTAATGGTTGCAGACGTTGTTTTTACACAACCGTTGTTGTCGGTTACGGTCACTGTGTAAGTTCCAGCAGACAACCCGCTCACGTCTTCTGTATTGGCACCGCCCGTCCAGGCGTAGGTATAAGGTGAAACACCGCCATTTACCGTCAGGTCAATAGAACCGGTAGCGTCACCATTACAAAGCACATTCACCTGGGTAGTGCCCAACACCACCAAAGATGCCTCGGTGATGGTTGCAGACGTTGTTTTGGTACAACCGTTGCTATCCGTTACGGTAACCACGTATGTTCCAGCAGCAATTCCAGTCAAATCTTGTGTTGTGACACCATTTGTCCATTCGTAGGTATAAGGGGTAACACCGCCATTTACTGTAAGGTCAATTGATCCGGTTGAAGCGCCATTACAAAGCACATTTACCTGTGTCGTTCCCAACACCACCAAGGCTGGCTGGGTAATCGTTGCAGACGTTGTTTTCACACAACCGTTATTATCAGTTACCGTTACGGTGTAAGTTCCAACGGCCAAACTATTTATATCTTGCGTCGTAGCGCCGCCTGTCCAGGCATAAGTGTATGGAGAAACACCACCATTCACGGTCAGGTCGATAGAACCCGTAGAAGCGCCGTTACAAAGTACGTTTACATGCGTGGTATTTAAGACAACTAAACTTGGCTGCGTAATGGTTGCAGAAGTCGTTTTTACACAACCGTTGAGATCCGTTACTGTTACCGTGTAAGTACCGGCTGCCAGGCTGTTCACGTCCTGCGTGGTAGCACCGCCGGTCCAGGCATAAGTATAAGGTGAAACACCGCCGCTCACCGTCAAGTCAATAGAACCAGTAGAAGCACCGTTGCACAGCACATTCACCTGGGTAGTGCCCAACACCACCAAAGATGCCTCGGTGATGGTTGCAGACGTTGTTTTAGTACAACCGTTGCTATCCGTTACGGTAACCATGTATGTTCCAGCAGCAATTCCAGTCAAATCTTGTGTTGTGGCACCATTTGTCCATTCGTAGGTATAAGGGGTAACACCGCCATTTACTGTAAGGTCAATTGATCCGGTTGAAGCGCCATTACAAAGCACATTCACTTGTGTGGTGCCCAACACTACCAGGGCTGGTTGCGTAATGGTTGCAGACGTTGTTTTTACACAACCGTTGTTATCGGTCACCGTTACGGTGTAGGTTCCAACGGCCAAACTATTTATATCTTGCGTCGTAGCGCCGCCTGTCCAGGCATAAGTGTATGGAGAAACACCACCATTCACGGTCAGGTCGATAGAACCCGTAGAAGCGCCGTTACAAAGTACATTTACGTGTGTGGTACCCAACACCACCAAGGCTGGCTGTGTCACCGCAATGGTTGCGGTACCCGTCAGGCTATTAGCATCTGTTACGGTAACAGTGTACGTTCCGGCAGTTAATCCAGGGATATTATAAGTGCCACCAGAAACCGCAATTTCAGTACCGGCAGGGTCGCCGCTGGATGGACCAGACCAACTTACGTTGTAAGGAGGGGTGCTTTCTGTAGCCGTTACTAAAATACTGCCATTTGAGTCTCCATTACAAGAAACATTGGTGGGCGTTAAGTTCACCACTGGACCACAAGGGCCAACAGTAATCACGGCCGAGCCATTCATCGTTACCGTGCAACCGCCCACACCCGTTGCAACAACGGTGTAAGTTCCTACTGCAAGTTGAAGTGGGAAACTCAAGGCGGAACCTGTTCCAGCCAATGGGCTGCCCACATTGGAAGCACCTAATAACAATTGATAATTCACGCCTACCTGCGAACCGCTCAAATTGATCGGAGAACCAGCGCCGGTTGGGCACGTTGGTCCACCGCCTGTTACATTAAATGCAGTAGGAGGAGGATTTACCGTAACGGTGAAGGAGCAGGTAGCATTGGGCGATACCCCATTTGCCGCAGTCACATCTACCGTAGAAGCGCCACTTGGGAAGGCATACGGGAAGGTAATGGTGGTTGCACCAATTTTGTAAGTAGTTGTTGGCGTCGGGCAACCTGTGGTGGTGGCTGCATAGGTTTGCGTAGAGGTGCAGTTTGCATTATTGGGGTTAACCGTCACATTCGCCGGGCAGGTTACCGTTGGTGGAATGTTTATGTTCGTAACCGTTGGATTTGCGCTACCGCTTACACCCGGATCGTCCGAAAGTACGGTGCTAAAGTTAGAACCTGATACGGTTGCCTGGTTGGATACACTGCAAACACCCGTCGGAAATGGTGCATCAATCGTTGCCCGGAATCGAACTCTAAAGGTAGAATTGGCAGGGATGGTAACCGGGCCGGTCGTAACCGTTTCGCCCGACATCATTGCTTCCGCGTTATTTTGACCTTTTACCGTTGGTGTATTGGTAACGGGTGCTGCTGACTTTTTAATTTCGTCAGCAGGAATATCTGTTTGAGGAGCGTCACCTGGATCGGCAACTGCTACCTCGGCTACCGGATCATTACCCGTCAGTGGCGTTGGGTTGGTTGGCAACAGACAAGTTGAACCAAATGTAAAGGTGCCGGTACCGCTTTGAGAAATGGTCGCAGTTGGCGATAAAGGACTGTTGGTATTGGCATTCCAGTTGAGCGCAGCCGTTGCACCGCCGCCTTGAACCAATAACTGGTGCGAGGGAGTAGCAGCACGGTATTGAGCGTGGCCGATCGCACCCACTGCCGGGTTGACCGTATTATTGGCAATATTGGCGCAGGTTTTATTGGTGAACGTACTGCTCGAAGCGCCCGCAATGGCCTGGATGCAATAAAAGCCCGCAGCGCCCACAGAAATGGTATTGTTCAAAATATTCGCATCCAAACGACCTGTACCGCCATTGGATCCGCAAATAAGTCCGTAGTCGTCTGCGCCGACAGCAACGTTGTTCTGAATGAGCACTTTACCTACCGAGTTGGCTGTAGCTAATACGCGAATCGGAATACCCGAACCGCTTGTTGTGGTCACATTTGGATTGTTCTGAATACGCCCCTGGAAGGTGGAAGATCCCTGGCCTTGAATGTTAACCGCATTGATGCCCCGACTTTTGATCAAAGGATTACCGATGATGTTAAAATCCATGTTGGCGGTACCGGCAGTTACCAAATCAATAGCAGCTGCCAGGTTCGTTGGCCCCGCATCAAAAGTCGAGCCTGTAACATCTACACTGGCCACCGCTGTGTTGTCGCTGATCACCTGAAGGCCGTTGGTTTTCGGCATGGTAAATGTCGAGTTAACAACGTCCAAGGTTAAGTTGGAAGAACCCAAGTTGTCAATTTCCAAACCGTCGGCACCTAAAGTACTGGACTGGTTGTCGCCAAACGTAGAACTGGTTACTGTAAGGACCAGCGTTTTATTCGTATTATAAATAACGGCAGCGCGCTCGCTCGGTTTTGTTAAGGAGGAACTAGTAATCGCAGAAGTACCGTCCACATTCACACCGTACAAGCAACTTTCTTCTGTATCGGCGCCGGAACTGGCCACGCCGCAGTTAATGAGGGTACTGCCAATCAAACTAAATCCGGTTACGGTAGACAAGTTGATACCTTGTTCCGTCGTGCCGTTGATGTCTACGTTGTTTAAAACAGCCGTTGTTACGGTACCCAAGTGAATAGCCGCGTTACACAACGTATTGTTCGCAGCATTACAAGTACCTGCATCAACGGTATTGGCGTTGGTGAAGGTCATATTCTTAAGGGTGATATTCGTCGCATTTTGAATATCCACCCCGCGGTTGGTAATATTTGAAATGGTACCACCGGAGCCGTCGGTTGTGCCGGTACCGGCTACCTGAAAACTACCTGTTGTACCGGAAATCAACATACCCGTTCCTGCACTTGCCGCCGAAACACTTCTCAAAATCACGTCCATTGCGCCGCCGGTGGTCAAATTAATGGCCTGACCTGCAGTATGCGCAATCGACATATCGCGAATCTGCAACGATGCTGTACCCGTACCAGTCAGGGCAACGCCGCCAAGGGTATTATTGATATTAAAACCGTGCAGTTTGTTGTTCTGGCCTAAGGTCAGGTTCGTAGCCGTATGCGCCAAAACTGGATTGGTACCACCTGTTGCAGGCAGTGCATTGCTAAAAGTAGGAACTGTGATGCCGGCGATGCTTGCAATAGAAGACGAAGCGCCCGCACCAATTACATATTGGTTGTTCAGCAGGGTAAGCGGACCAGCATAGTTGGTTGCGGTATTGCGGTACAGGAAAATGATGTCGCCTGCATCATCCGCTGCGCCAGCATTGAAATTGGCCATCGAATTAAACGGGGTGCCGAGGCGACCGTCGCCGTTTACACCCGCATTGTTATCCACGAACCAGATCATTCTAGATACATTGATGGTAACTGTACCTGTGCTGGCAAACAAACCATCAGAGGCCGTATAAGTAAATGTAGTTGTACCTTCAAAACCGGCATTGGGCTTGAAGGTAAACGTACCATCAGGATTCATTACAACCAAACCTTGCGTACCGGCCTGATTGACGTTAGTCGCCTGGATGGCATCGCCGTCCAAGTCAAGGTCATTGCCTAATACACCTGCTGCGCCAGTATTTACATTAATACCTACGTTACCGATGCAATCATAGGTGTCGGCATACAAGATGGGCGATCTTTTAAGCGAACCTGCCACCAGGGTTGTGTTAGGGTCGATCTGATCGTTAACGGTCAGCGCCGTGGCATCCATAGCACCGCTGTTGGTGATCGTAATGGTATAGGTGAGCTCATCACCCGGACTTGCACCTGGTACCCCTGTATCATTTGAGATGGAGAACTCTTTGGTCACCGCAATAATCGGTGCCATACCAACAGGAGGACGATCAGCCAGGCGTGTGATTTCAACCGCATCTTTTAAAGGCAAGTCAAGATGGCCATACAACAAGCCCCAATCGGCTGCAACGCGGATATAAGAAGATTGTGGCGTAATAGACTCCGTTGCAGGTTTAACAGGAGTTAGTGGCGTCGGATTGTTTTCCGGTACGCCAAACCAGGACAACATTGCACTAAAAACAGAATACGTAAAGAGTAGTTTCATAACAACTTATCGGTGTGAGGTACGACAACGAAAAGACCGGAAATCCGGCCAGAATTTGGTTTGAAAATCAAGCAATAAAATTCAATCACGGAAACACAAAGGTTTCGTGCTGGAAATGAAGTGTCCATTGAACAATAAAATATGGAAAGCACCCATAATTAATGCGTAGGTGCATGGCGGGCGATTGCCGCGGTGTGAGAGACTTTCCATGAGATTAAAAAATAAAATTACCCTCAAAGGTAGGCAGGCCAATTGTTGATACCAAACCTATGGTGCACTTTTATTTACATTAAATCTGTTTTTTTTTAAATCTTTTAAAATGAGTGCGTTCGTGCCTTGCAACAACAATGTTAGGTTTCTATATCCAAAAAATACATTTTATTTTACACAAAGCAGATACACAAAAGAATGTAAGTCTTACATTTGCCTTGCATAAAGTACAATTTCTATATGCAGTACCTCAACTGCCCCCCCTAAGTGTCTGTTTATCAGGCCCTTTAATCGATTGAACAACCTACTATACATGAAAAGAAGAACTTTTGTACGCAATGCGGCCGTTGGCGCACTGGGAATTAGCGTTCAGCCTTCCTTTGCTTACGGTGCTGGAAATACCAAGACCCATATCTGGGATTGGATGCAACATCTAAAAGATTTAGCCCAAACCAAACGGCGTACACAAGCGCAACATGACTCAGCGTCTTTCCTTGCACTTGTTGAAAATCTAAATCAATATTTTTCTGCGCGGGGTTATGCTCCCGTTGCAGGTGCGGGCTTCTTTTTTACCGGTACGGTTGAAAATACCTGTTTTTTCCCATTACAATTGCGCAATGCACGTGCTGGTGCGACCGATTTATTGGTGCCGATGCTCGCTTTAAATGCAGCAGGTAAATGGCACCATGCACTTACCCTGACTGGTTACCAATTAGAAGCATTGCACCATGCCGCGCAAAAGATGGATGCCCAATCACTAAACATTGCAGATTATTTGCTTCCTGTTTCCGGGCAAGTATCCAATCAGCATACCAGCCCTTATTTTAATACCAAAATGGGCACTTTATGCATTGAAACACGCCTGGTAGGAAGTCAAAGTAAAACCAAAATCACCGTTTCTGCTGGCAATGAAATCGTGTTATCTGACACCTTTATTTCCAAGCATTGCCTTACCAGTTCACCCAAGCTTACACCACTGAATAAAATCTGAACACCATGGCAGAACCTTTTATATCCGAAATCAGACTGATGAGTTTTGGCTTTGCTCCCAATGGATGGGCGCTGTGTAATGGTCAGTTGCTTCCAATTAATCAAAATCAGGCGCTGTTTTCTCTGTTGGGGACGACTTATGGCGGCAATGGACAAGTTAATTTTGCCCTGCCTGATTTTAGAGGACGTACGCCCATAAGTGAAGGGAATGGTTATACCCTTGGCGAGCGCGGAGGTGAGCAAGCCCACACGCTAACAATCAATGAAATCCCGGCACATACGCATGTTTTAAAAGCCATCGCGCCGAGTAACAACGCCACAAATACGAACATTACCAGCAATAATTTCCTGTCCAATTCGGCACCTGCAGAAATGTACAGCAGCAGCCCTACCGGTTTTTCAGCAGCCAATGCAGCTTCGCTTGCTCCGGTAGGAGGCTCTCAGGCACACCTGAATATGCAGCCGTTTTTGGTCATCAATTTTTGCATCGCCTTACAAGGCGTTTTTCCAAGTCAAAACTAATTCAAACATCAAATTTTTATACTATGTCAATACCCTATGTAGGTGAAATTCGAATGTTTGCCGGCAACTTTGCCCCCTCTGGATGGTTTTTTTGTGAGGGACAATTATTGCCCATTTCAGAATATGAAACGCTTTTTAATTTGATCGGCACGACCTACGGGGGTGATGGACAAGAGACCTTTGGGCTGCCTGATTTGCGCGGACGATTGCCGATTCATCAAGGAAATGGATTTGTTATAGGAGAAACCGGCGGCGTGGAAGAAGTTACCCTTACCGCCAATCAAATACCCAACCATACCCACGTGCTGGCGGTTGCAAACAATACCGCAAATTCCCCTAATCCTGCAAATAATGTTTTGGCATTGTCTTCGCAAGTAGATGCATTTTTTGGAGATATCCCCTCTGTGAATATGAATGCAAGTGCTGTTTCGACGGAGGGCGGAAGTCAGCCGCACAACAATTTTCAGCCATACTTATGTGTAAATTTTATCATTTCACTGTTCGGAATATTCCCTTCACCCAACTAATTACTGAACAACATGACAGATCCATTTGTAGCTGAAATAAGAATATTCCCTTTCAACTTTGCGCCAAACGGCTGGGCATTTTGTAGTGGCCAAATTTTACCACTTTCGCAAAATACGGCGCTTTTTTCCTTATTAGGAACCACATACGGCGGCAACGGTCAAAGCAACTTTGCGCTTCCAAATTTAGATGGAAGAGCGCCCATGCACCCCGGACAAGGCCCCGGCTTGTCGCTCCATGATCTGGGTGAAGAGGGCGGCTCCGAAACCGTTTCCTTATTGATTACTGAAATACCCGCTCACACCCATACGCTTAAAGCCGCAACGGACCCAGGCGATACCAATATCCCTAATGGCAATGCCTTATCGCGTTCATCGGGTGCTGCGATTTATAATGCGGCTACTACCCCCGTTGTTGCGATGGGTATTAATGCACTTAGCGTAGCAGGTAACGACCAACCGCATAATAACATGCAGCCCTATTTAACCGTGAATTTTTGCATCGCTTTACAAGGTGTTTATCCGCCAAGATCCTAATTTGCATCTAAAGGGCATGGCGGCAGGTACAGCATATCAGGATCAAATTCGTTTTCGGCCGATTCAGGCGGAGGATGAAGGCTTGCTCCGTAAAATTTATGCCAGTACAAGAATGGAGGAACTTGCTCAAGTAGACTGGCCGCAGGAACAGAAGGATGCTTTTTTGAACCAACAGTTTCTTGCACAGCATGACTACTACCTTAAAGTGTATCCTGATGCCTTTTACTGGATCATCATACTGGGCGAACAGGCTGTTGGGAGGTTGTATTTGCACCACGGCGACACCTCCCACCGTATCATTGATATTGCGCTCTTGCCCGAGTTTCGCAACCAAGGGATAGGTGCCTTTATTTTGCAACGGATTATAAAAGAAGCATTTGTCGAAGGAAAATCCGTGAGCATTCATGTAGAGCACTTTAACCCAGCACTTCATTTGTACGAACGAATTGGATTCAAACACATTGACACGTTTAACAGCGTGTATTATTTAATGGAATGCACGCCTGAAACTTATCAACAACCTGCTTAATTATTCTGAGACTCAACCATGCTGGATACCCTTTCTATTGCCGATTTCGAGCCTTATTTGGAAACAGAATTTGCCATTCGTTTTACCCAGGATGTAACGCTCCCTTCCAAATTGATAGAAGCCAGGATATTGAATACTTTTTCTGATCTTGAGCGCAAACCATTTTCATTGATTTTCCGCACCCAGCAGAAAGATCAATATTATAACCAGGCTGTTTTTGGGTTACAACACCCCGAAAAAGGTGAAATTCTGATGTTTATGGTGCCCCTTGGCTTAGATAGTGAGGGGATGCGTTATGAAGCCATTTTCTCTTAATGCGTGCGCTTACACCTGCACAAGCACTTTTACACACTTTATCCAGCCAACTTTTAGCGGAAGCAGACGACTTCTTAGCGGCTTACCATACCTGTGCGGCCTTGCATACATTGTTACTGGAATGTACCGGATTATCGGCGCAAGATTCCGTTCAGATGGCCGCATTAAATTTACCTTCGGGAAAAGCCCTGGCACCTTTCTTTGCGGCAGCTTGTATTCAAGATCCATTGCGGACTAAAAAGTTTGCTCGAGGAGTATTTGAATCAGTACGTGCAGCCAAAAAAAGATTCCCGGGAGCACGGTTGCATTTGTTGTACGCAGGCACCGGTCCGTTTGCAACGCTGATTTTGCCACTTTGCACGGTGTTTTCTCCTGCAGAAATTAGCTTTACGCTCCTGGAAGTTCATCCGGAAAGTGCACGGCATTTGCAAAAAGTTATTGATGTTTTTGGAATGCAGGATTTTGTCCATTCCATCGAGGAAACCGACGCGACTACTTACCAGGCCTCCCAACCATTTCACATTTTACTGATTGAAACCATGCAGGCGGCATTGGCTTCGGAACCGCAATTGGCGATCACCCAGCATTTGGTTCCTCAACTTGCTCCGGGTGGGATATTAATTCCGCAAGCCATTACCATTCAGGCTGGACTATTGAATCCTGGAAAAGAAGACGCCTATTTGTTGGGTTTGACCACAGTGCGCGATTCATATGTGGGATTAAGTCCTGTTTTTCAACTCGATTTAAATACAGCGTTGCAGCAAACTGCAATTACCACCAAAGTACCCGTTCCTTGGTCTCTGCGCAAGGATTACCCACAACTGATGTTATTTACCAATTTAAAAATTACGGATTCAATTCAGTTGGATTTTTGGGAAAGCGGCTTGACGATTCCGCAGCGGTTATCAGATCTTACCTTCGAGAAAGACATAGATTATGAAGTTTATCTACAATACAAACAGGGTGAAAATCCCAAATTTTATACTGCTAAAACAGTATTTTAATTTAACAAATTTTTATTATATAAAAAGTATTGAAATGAAAAAGTTGCTATACATTTGCTCAATAGATATTTGTAGAGGAGAGACTCGTTCTGTCGCGCTAGGTAGTTTCCGCTTTTAATACCATTTTTCCCGTATCAATCTTTCGCCATGCTTGCGTGAAAACCAGGATGGAATTGTTTTTCTCTTGAATGCAACGTGTTGACTGCACGCTTGTTATATACTTTTATTTTTTCACTTTTAACTATTTTTTTATGTCTGAACCATTTTTGGGGGAGATCATGATTGCTGGTTTCAACTTTGCACCAAAAGGCTGGGCTTTATGCAACGGTCAATTGATGCCGATACAGCAGAATAATGCCCTGTTTGCCCTCCTAGGCCCGACGTACGGAGGCGATGGCCGATCCAACTTTGCCTTGCCCGATTTACAGGGTCGCGCAGCGATGCACCACACCGATGTATTCCCGCAAGGGTTGAAAGGCGGTAGTGCGACCATTACGCTCGACACCACCCAAATTCCGCAGCACCAGCACAATATGGTGGCGATTGTAGTGGATCCGAGCGTAAACACCAACAACCCTGCTGGCAGTTTGTACACCAATACGGCCCCTGCAGAGTTTTATTCGGCCACCTTGACTCCAACACAGCCCAACCCTGCCACGGTAGCCAAAGCAGGTGCAAGCCAGCCGCACAACAACCTTCAGCCTTCCTTGGTGCTGAATTTTTGTATTGCGTTGCAAGGTATTTTTCCTCCACGAAACTAAGCCAAAACCCATTTTCACACCACAAATTGAATTGTTATGGATCCATTTATTGGTCAAATTAGAATATTTGCCGGGAATTACGCACCGAGTGGCTGGTTCTTCTGCGATGGAAGTCTGTTGTCTATTGCAGAGTATGATGTCTTATATAGCTTGCTTGGAACCACCTACGGGGGAGACGGCGTAAATACCTTTGGGCTTCCAGATTTGCGCGGCAGAACGCCCATACACCAAAGTTTTGGGCCCGATAGCCAATATTATGTAATCGGGGCACAACTCGGCACTGAAACCGAAACGCTGACGCAAAATCAAATGCCAGCACACACCCACACCTTCACAGCGTCATCTGCGGTGGCGAACACCCCTAATCCAAGCAATAATTACCTGGCGCAGTCTTCTCAGGTAAGTGCTTTTTTTGGAGATAACCCCAGCGTCCCAATGCAAAACAATTCGCTATCTGTTGTCGGTGGTTCACAGCCTCATGAAAACAGAATGCCTTTTCTGGCCACTTCCTTCATCATTGCGTATGAAGGTATTTACCCACAACATCCATAAACAAACTATTTCAAAACTATGTCAGATCCATATTTGGGTGAAATTCGCATCGTCAGTTTCAATTTCCCACCAAAAGGCTGGGCCGTTTGTGAAGGCCAAACCCTCCCCATCAGCCAAAATACAGCCCTGTTTTCACTATTAGGCACTATGTATGGTGGCGACGGGAGAGTTACTTTTGACCTTCCAGATTATCGCGGACGTATTCCTGTTTTTTACGGACCAGGAAAGGGCTTAACCAATTATGTTGAGGGTGAAACAGGGGGCGTAGAAACGGTTACACTCACAACGCAGGAAATGCCTGCACATTCGCATAATGTAATGGCGGTTGCCGATCCGGGTGATACGAATGTAATTACCGGCAATAGCATCGCCCGCTCTTCTGGCGGTGCCATTTATTCTGGCGGGAATGCAAATGTTAGTTTCAATCAAGGTACCATTGGTTTTGCCGGTAACAACATGCCGCATGCCAATATGCAACCGTTTCTTTCGCTTAATTTTATCATCGCGATGCAGGGTGTATATCCACCTCGTCCGTAAAAGTACGTTTACCAATCTGAAAAATTAAAAAGGGAGCCTGCTGTGGTGCGGGCTCCCTTCCTTTTTTATAAAAAAACAACATTTTAGCGTACAACCAGTTTTTTCACACCAACGCCCTGGGCGCCTTCTACCCGCACCACATACATACCGCTGGCAAATGCCCCAGTGGCAAGTCGCAAACGATCAGCACCTGCTGGCAACAGACTTTCCAGCACCATGCGGCCTGAAATATCCAAAACGCTCACCCGCATGGCACTGCTTTCCAAATGATCCATATTGACCCAAACCTCGTCAGCGGCAGGATTGGGATATAAATCGAAGTGGAGTGGCCGCTTGGCTGCTTCCTGGGTGCTTACCAACATGGTATTGATGACAAACTTTGGTACCGCCAAATATCCACCCTCGCCGTCGCTTACGACAAACCGGAAACCATCGGGTCCGGCATTGGCGCCAAAATCGTAAAACCGCAAAGCGCCATTATTTATCTCTTCCTGGGTAAAATGATCGCCTGCTTTTAGGGTACCTACCCCAATTTTATCCAAAAGACCATATTTCGGTACAGTTACCAAGGTATAGGTCAATTGTGTTGCGCTGTTGTTGGCATCTTCGGTCAGCAACAAACTGGTTGGGATCGCCGCATTGGTCCCGGGGGAAAGTTGTAACACATTGTTATTCACCAAATAAGGTGGTTGCAGGGTTGCACTTGCGCAAAATTCGAGGCTAAATGCCGTAAATCCGCCGCCACCGCCAACAACATTATCCTTTACACGCAAGGTCCACAAACCCGTTGAATTTTGTCCGTTGAATACCGACAGCGGGTTTTGTGGGCGCATCGCATTGCCATTGTTGAAAGGTGGACAAGCAAAATTACCCAAAGCCGCATCATCCAAAGCAAAATCGAATGCGCCGTTGAAATTCGCACATTTATCGGCAAATAAAACCAATTCCGTGCCTGTTGGACTGATGAGTTTGACGTTTAAATCTTTCAAAAACTCGTGGTATCCTTTTAGTTTTTTTACGTTGATATCGGCAATGGTTCCGCCCGCATTGACCGAAATTTTGGATTCGATGGTGGGTGTGCTGCCTCCTGAGATGTTTTTAGGCATATCGTTGGCATCAAACGTGGAGCAGTTTTCCACATAGGTCGAGAAGAAAAACGGCTCACTCCAGGCCGCAACGCCACATTCGTTGCGTGGGCGTACGTGCCAATAATAGGCGTTCCCTTTTTCGAGCAAACTGGGTATTTTAAAGGTGTCGACTAAAACGCCCGATTTGAAACCAACCAACACATCAAAGGCCGGACTTTTGGATACTTCAACATCGTATGTTTCAGCATCCAGGGCTTTCGTCCAACGCACAATTTGCACCAAGCCGAGGTTGACCGCACCATCATTTGGCAATTGCAGCGACAGGGCAGAGAAGTCATTTCGAACCAGTTCGAAGCTGATCGGACGGATGATTGTATCGGTGCTCCCTTGCAAGATGGCGCGCACATTTACCGAGAAAATACCGTTTTCATTAACATTATTCAAATCGATGGTCAGGGTACTTTGTTCGCCTGGCTGTATGGTATTTGCCGAAAAAGAAGCCGAGGCGCCAGCCGGCAGGTTGCCATCGAGGCTCAATTGGACCGGGGTATTGAAACCCAACACGCCCGCACTCAGAATATCAGCCGTAAATACGTTTGGCAGACAAATTTTGGCATAGTCTTTAGACAAACCAAAGGTAAAAGAAGGCTGGGTTGGGCTTACGATTTTGAAATTGGTATTAGAAATATCGTAAAACACATTATCCGCGGCATCGACGCGTATGCGTGCGCTATTCGTTTGGTTATCAGGCACCAATACGTATTGACTACCATCGTTTTCCACACCCGAAGCGAGTACAATTGGATAGGTTTGACCGCCATCGGTGCTCAACCGGATGTTTACCACTTTGCAGTTTACAGGCGCTTTGTCGGTATTCGATACATCCCAGATTACATTCGCATATTCCCCTGATTTCCAGGAAATGGCAGCAGTATTTGGGCTTTGAACGGTAAATGGACCTGCACCTGCCCACGATTTGAAGGCAACATCGGCCCAACTTACACCGCCGCCACCCGTGCGGTTATCGCGTGCGGCAAGTCGGAAAGTAAGGTCACGGGTGTAGGTAGGCAGTTGTTCAGCTGCGCTGAATCCGTTTGCCAGTACGGTGCTTAAGCGCGGGAAATAACGGTTGGTAACGTTCACCGCTGGCCAAGTACGAAAGATAGCCGTATTGGCTTCCGGGCTGCCCAGGGGCGTTTCCGGACCCGCATCTACTTCCTCCCAGTTGTACACCAAGGGGTCGCCATCCGGGTCGGTGGCATTACCTGTCAATTCAAACGGAGTAGAAATCGGGATAAAAAAGTTATCCTGGTAAGGCAGTGTAACTACTGGGGCATTGTTGGTGGTGGTTAAAAAAGTACCACAGGCCGTTCCGCCATTAAACGTATAGAAATTTTTAATCTCTTCAATAGAGCCTGCATGGTAATATAAATCGGAGTATCCCTGAATGTTATCAGGACCGCAAGACCCTGCATAGGACATGATGGTACTGCCACTGCCTGGTTCGAAAGCCGTGAAGCCAGCGCGCCCTCCTCCGCCATCACAACGGTTCCAGGAGTGCCCGCCACTCATTTGATGTCCGACTTCCTGGCCTACTACATTGAGGAAAAAATTGCCATAATTGCCCGCGCCATTTCCTGCCGAACAACCCCGGCCCTTTCCATCCGTACAAGTGATACCACCCGCCACCCCAATGGCTCCTCCGGTGATATAACGTGCATACACATGGCCCACATCATATGCCACTGCCCCAACGTATTGCCCCAGGACACCTGTATTTTGATCCAGCCAATTGCCTACCTCCTCTCCAGTGTATGGATCTGTATTTGGATTCAGAAAAATCACATTGCCCGTACCATTGATCAATTGCAAACGCAGGTCAATATCCCGCTCAAAAAAGCCACTTACCATGTTGCTGTATTCGGTCAATGCCGAAAGCACCAGGGGCTTGGTTCCGCCATGATCCTGCGCAAACTCGCCCGTGGTAGCCACTACATAGCGGAACACTTTCATGCGCACAGGGTCGAGCACCGTGCCACGCTCCTCCACGGCCGGTGTAAAGGGCTGTTCAGAAACAGGGGTATCGGAGGTTCCTGTGTTTCCAGGAATCCATCTGCGCTCCAGTTTTTGGAGGGGCGTACTTGCTTCATCGCGCTGGTGGTACACTAAAAAAAACTGCTCCTGGTTCCAGGAATAAGGCTCAATAAATCCGCAACTCAAATCGGGATACATCAACATGGCCCGAAAACCGCGTGCGGTATAACTGCATCGAATGCCAAATGCTCCGTTGCGCAAAGAACGACCTGCATAGGTTTTAATATATGGTGCACTTGCAGCAAGTTCCGGATCGAGCATCGCTGTTTCCCATACGCTGAATGCTTCTGTGCCGCCGCCTGGCAAGGGTACGGAAATTACACAAGTGGCAGCATTGGCCGCCGGGGTAAATTCCATGGGCGCAAGTTGCAACGTCGTTTTTAAACTTTGATAATCAAGCGAATAGGTTTCATATGCATTTGGAAACGTACCGCGAAACAAAGGTTGGGTCAGGCGCACCGCAGATTCCGGAATCGCTTGAAAGAAATAATTCGTTTGCCCAAACAACTGGATCGCCGTGATGACCAAACAAACAAACAGGAATATTTTTTTCATAAAAAAGAATGTTTTGACTTTGTGCACAAGGTCGAAATTTTGAGGCGCTAATGTACTACCAGTTTTTGAACGCCTGTTCCTTTTTCACTGTCAATTCGAACCATGTACAAAGCAGCAGGCACCCCGTTCAAAGGCAGCAGCAATTGGTTGCCTCCTGTTGCCGGCGACCAATTGCGCAGGGAAATACCCGCCATATTGAGCAAGGTAACGCGGGTGTTTGGACCAAAACTTTCAGGTGCCGTCAACAAAACAGCGTCCTGGGCGGGATTTGGGCTAAGGGAAAAGGCAAACGGCGTGCGAGGTTGCCCAGTAGCGGTAACCAGGGGCTGGATGATAAAGGTATCAGCCACCAATCCGCCTTCGCCATCGGTTACGGAGAAACGGAAATCATCCGCGCCCGTATTTAACCCGAAATCAAAATACCGCAAACCGCCGTTGTTGATGTCCGTCTGGGTAAATTGATCGCCCACTTGGAGCGTAATTGCTGCATTTTTTTGGAGCAAGCCTTTTTGTGGCGCAGTTAGCAGGGTAAATACCAATTGATCGGCTGTGTTATTCGCATCTTCGGCCAACAAACTGGCAGGATCAATGCCCTGATTGGCCCCGGAAGATAACTGCAATACATTGTTTTGCACCAAAATGGGCGGCGGCAGGATTTCTTGTCCGCAAATTTCCAGTGCAAAATCGGTAATCGAGCCACCCGAGCCGATGGTATTGTCCTTTACCCGCAGTGTCCAAACTCCTGTCGAGTTTTCGCCATTAAAAGGCGCTAAGGGGTTTTGAGCATTGTAAAGGAGCCCATTGTTGGCAGGCGGACAAGGGAAAGCGCCCGGTGCTGCATCATCCAATCCCAGGTTGAAACTGCCGTTGTAATTGGCACATTTATCTTTAAAAAGGATTACCTGGGTGCCTTGTGGACTGATTAAGGTAGCCTGCAAATCTCTAAAAAACGCATGAAACCCTTTGAGTTGTATAATATTTACATCACTGATGGTACCACCGCCATTTACTGTAATTTTTGACTCTACGGTAGGCGTCGAACCACCGGAAATGACTTTGGGCAGGTCGTTTGCGGTGCGTGTATTGCAACTTTGTACAATGGTGGCAAATACATTCGGTCCAATCCAAGGCCCTGCACCACATTCATTGATGGGGCGAACCCGCCAGTAATATACCTGGCTTTTGGGCAGTACCAGGGGCACTTTAAAGGTGTCGGCCAGTACATTGAGTTTGGTACTAATCAGGGTGCTGGCATCAAAACCAGGGCTGCTTGCCAACTGTACTTCATAATATTCGGCATCATCGGCTCCGTTCCAGCGCAAAATCACCCCTTGTGATACACCAGAGATGCCGTTTATGGGCGAATTGAGCGCCATGGCATCAAAATTATTGGAAACTAAGCGCAAACGCACCGATTCTGACAAATTGATACTATCGGTTTTTGCTAAAATGGAAAAATTAAAATCCGCAGCAGCGGTACCATTCGGGAAGTTAATATCCAATTGAACCGCATCGCCGGGCATTGCAGGATTGGGACTGAATACAGCACTTGCTTCGTCCGGCAAACCTTGCACCTCGAAATTGATCGGTTGGTTAAATCCTGCCAAACTACGGGTACTCAGGGTTGTTTGAAAATTGCCCGGCAAACAAATGCGCGCTTCCAGGTCGCCTGGACAGAAACTAAATGTGGGGGCTGTGCCTGGTTTTAGCGCGAAATAAGACTTTGAAAGGTTGTAAAAGATATTTCCAACAGATTCTACTTTAATGATCGCACTGTCGCTTGCCACTTCGGGCAGCAGCACACAAGCCCGACCTGTATTGGGTGCGCCTTGCAAAAGCAGGTAGGGGAAGGTTTTTCCACCATCGATACTCAGGCTAATGTTTACCTGCGCGCAGTTCACTGGTGCTCGGTCGGTATTGGCGACGTTCCAGTTCACCGTTTCATAGGCACCACTTGCCCAGCTACTGGTGTCGTTGGGAATGTTCACGACAAAAGGCCCGGCATTGGCAGCCACCGTGACCAGCATGTCATCAAAAACCGTGCTTCCACCAACAGGGTCATTGTCGCGCATGGTCACCCGAAAGTTCATTTTACGTCCTACCCCAGGTAATTCTTCCCAATCGTCGTTTTTTTGATCGATTACATCCTGAAAACGCGGGAAATAGCGACTTGGCGCTGTGCTTGGGTTGTACGTTCGGAAAAGGGGGCCCAAGGCGCTGGTTGATACAGGGGGTTGCGTGCTTGCATCGGCATCCATTTGTTCCCAGCAAAAAGTCAGCGAGTCCGAATCTATATCCGATCCCAAAGCCGAGAGGACAAACGGTGTGCCGCGCGGAATGGTAAAGTCAGCACCTGCATCTACCGTAGGGGCTATATTGCCTGTTGCAGTTTTCAATGGGCAGTTATCTCCATCTCCTACAATGATAAAGCCAAGGATTTCTTCCACATTAACCCCATGAAAATAGGGGTCGCTGTTGGGTTGCACATTGGGCGGGCAAATACCCGCGTATCCCATGATGGTGGAGGCGCTGCCCGGTTCCATGGAGGTTTGTCCAGCGCGGTTGCAATCGTTATTTTGGGTATGGTTGCCCGAAAACTGATGCCCCATTTCATGTGCCACATAATCAATATCAAATGGATCGCCAATGGGCGCAGCCTGGCCGGTTACGCCGTGTGCTTTATCATTGGTACACACTACACCCAAACCTGCAATGCCCCCGCCGCCGGTACTGAATACGTGTCCAATATCGTAAGCGCTTGACCCTACTCGGGTATTCAGGGCTATTTTGTTTTGATCGAGCATGGCACCACCGTCGCCGTTATCGTATGGATCGGATGCGCCTACCAGGTTGATCAGGGTATCGTTTTTGGCAATAATTTGCATGCGTACCGCAAATTCGTTTTCGTACACCCCATTGATGCGGTGCATGCTCGTGGCCATGGCGGCCATTACCAAGGGAACGGTACCACCATGAAAGTCGGCATATTCTCCTGTACACGCGAGCGCGAGGCGGTAGGTCCGCAACTGCCCATCTGACGCAGCCGAACGCGCACGTACTTTATTAGGGGAAATCGTCTGTGCCGATAAAGCACAAGTATAGTCCGCATCTGCACGTACCTGATAATCACTGCGGTGATACACCATCGCGTATTCTGGTACGCCCTGCATCATGGGGTCGATGTAAATTACATCCGGGCCGATGCCTGTAATCATGGCATGGAAACCCCATTGGGTCAGGTCGCAACGGATACGCGCGCCCGGATGCGATGCCGACACGCCTGTGTAACACCGGATTTCGGGATAACGCGCTTGCAATTCAGGTGCTAAGAGCGGCGCTGTATGGAGTTGAAAACGCACAATTTGGCCATCGGGCATCGGCAAATCCAAAGAACACGACCCTTCGTAGCGTCCTGCTGGATTGGGCGCAGTCCAGAGCAAGGCCTGGAGCTGGAGCAGATCAAATTGAATCGTTTTATATTGCTGAGGAACAATCTTTTGCAAACCTGTGCGAGGAACAGCGGCAGGTGCTACAGGCACCCAGGTATTTTGCGCGGAAAGGAAAAAGGGGCTGCAAAAACAGCACAAAAAAAGCAGTTGACGTATCATAAATCCATTGTTATGGAGCGAAGTTAGTGATAAGGGCGTTCCAGACCTTAAAAATGCTGCATTTGGCAAACAGCGGTCAAAAAAGCGCATTTAGGGTACATAAAAAAATCCCGAAGTAACGCGCATCAATGGGCGCAGCTACTCCGGGACTTCTATTAATGATCGTTTAAATCTTAGCGAATCACTAATTTTTGCACGCCTTTTCCTTTCGCATTTTGCAGGCTTACTACATAAACACCGGCAGGTAATTTGTTCAAATCAAGGAATTGTGCGGTTGTTCCAGCACTCAACTGGCTGGTGTGCATCAATTGTCCGGCAATATTGACCAGGCTCAATTGCGTATCATCACTCAAAGCAGCTGGGAAGAACAACTGTACAGACTGTGTTGCAGGATTAGGCGACAACACAAAGGCGAGTTGTTGAATTGCTTCCTGGGTCCCCACAATTGGGCGAATTTTGAAAATATCCGCTACCAATCCGCCATTGCCATCGGTTGCAGCAAAACGGAATTGGTCTTCCACACCGCTTACACCGTAGTCAAAAAAGCGCAATGCACCATTGTTGATGCCTTCCTGGGTGAACTGATCGCCCGCTTGCAAGGTGACGCCATTGTATTGCAAAAAGCCAAATTTAGGCGTTGTCACCAAGGTATACACCAACTGCGCTGGGGTATTATCCGCATCGTCTACTTTCAAAAGACTGGTGGTGATTACTTCATTGGTACCGGAAGCCAGCGAAAGTGGGTTGTTATTTACCAAAAATGGCGCGTTCAAGGCCTGGCTGGAACACAGTTCCAAGGAGAACCCAGACATGGAGCCTCCAGAGCCAATCACCACGTCTTTGGCACGCAAAGTCCAAATACCATTGGCATTTTGGCCATTGAAAGCGCTCAATACGGTGGCTGGTTTCGACTTGGTGCCATTGCTTGGCGGCGGACAGTTGAACACACTTGGTGCGCTGTCATCAAAAGCAATGTTGAAGGTAAATGTACCCGGGCATTTATCTTTCCACAATTGCACTTCTGTGCCGCTTGGGCTAATCAGGCGAACATCGAGGTCTTTAAAGAAATTGTGGTTACCTGCAACACTGGTTACGTTCACGTCGCTCAGGATTGCGTTGCTATTTACCGAAATTTTCGACTCTACGGTTGGGGTGCTGTTGCCGGAAATTACTTTTGGCAAATCATTGGCATTGAATACCGTGCAGCTTTGCACCTTGGTTACAAACACGTTCGGTTCCGACCAATCCGCATTTGCACAGGCATTTACCGGACGTACACGCCAGTAAATGGTTTGTCCATCGCCCAACACGACTGGTATTTTAAAGGTGTCTAACAAATACTGGTTGCGTTCTGCAATCAAGGTACCTGGTGCGAAAGTAGGGCTGGTCGAAACCTGAAGATCATAGGCATCGGCATCTGGCACACCATTCCATTTAAGTACGGGGCCGAGGTCTACTCCGCCCGCACCATTTGCAGGGCTGGTGAGCGCAAAGGCGGTAAAATTATTTTGCACCACGGTTAAATTCAACAAAACACTTTGTGGTGCAGCACTGGAAGTACCCGTTACGGTCAAATTATACACATTTTCAGGCAAATTTGGTTCAAAAGTAAGGGTCAATACTGCATCTGAACCAGCTTGCACCGGATTGGGTGTAAAATTCGCAACGGTACCGGCAGGCATTCCAGTTACATCCAGACCAACCAGGCCATTGAAGCCCGCAAGGCTGGAAGTACTGATTGTGGTAGTATAAGTACCTGGCAAACAAACGGTTGCCTTCAGCGCATCTGCACAAATACCGAAGGCCGCTGTTGTAGCATTTTGAATAGAAATATTGGTGTTCGACATATCGTAGAACACATTATCAGCCGCTTCCACCATGATGCGACCAGCAGTGGTCAGGTTATTCGGTACTGTGATACAAGCGCGGCCATTGTTGGGTATGTTGGTCGCCAGGGTAATCGGAAACGTTGCGCCGCCATCGGTACTCAATTTGATGTTGACCAATTTGCAGTTTACCGGCGCTTTGTCGGTATTTGAAACATCCCAGGTAATTTCTTTTTGGTCGCCTGGGGACCAAATGGTGCCGCCTGAATTGGGGCTTAACACCAAAAATGGGCCAGCCGCCGCCGTTGCTTTCACATTTACTTGCTGTGTAGCAATGCCGCCCGCGCCAGCATGGTTGTCGCGCACGGTAAAACGGAACGTGAGATCGCGCGAATAAGCCGGCAATACTTCATTTTGATCAGAAGTATTGGAATTCACCACCGACAAACGCGGGAAATACCGCACCGGTGTATTGACCGGCGGAAACGAACGGAAAGCAGGGGCTGTGCCTGTAGGCGTACCCAATACAGAAATAGGGCCCAAATTATACTGCTCCCAGCAGTAAGAAAGCACATCATTGTCTTCGTCGGCACCTTCACCTGTCAATTTGAAAGGGGTACCAATTGGAATTGAAATATTGTTGGGTACCAAGATGGTCGCCGATGGCTGGTTGTTGGTACTTTGCTCTACCACCCCGCAAGTGTTTCCTTCATCCTGGTACACAAAGTTGGCTACCTGTTCGATGTTGGAAATATGATAGTAAGGATCGTTATTTCCCTGGATGTCGTTGGGGCCGCAAGCACCGGGATATCCCATAATGGAAGAACCACTGCCTGGCTCATAGGCATTTCCTGGCGCCAATTGGCCATTGTTGGTGTCCGAACAGTTGCTCATCGTGTGGGAGCCCGACATTTGATGGCACATTTCATGCGCAGCAACCAGGTTAAAATAGGTGCCTTGGGGTGGGTTGGTGCTCGAGCAGCCGCGTGCTTTACCAAAAACATTACACACCCGACCACCTGCAATACCGGTAGCACTGCCTGTTACATACACCGCAAACACGTGCCCAATGTCGTATGCGCTAGAGCCAATAATTGCATTAATGGCACCCGGATTTTGGTTCATCCAATCGCCGGTTTCATTACCGGAGTATGGGTCGGTATTGGGATCTAAAAAAATCAGTTTTTCATTATCTGCAATCAACTCCATACGCACGGCAAAATCACGCTCCTGGATCAACACAATGTAATCGAGGGCAGTTTTGATTTTGCTTAAAATAACCGGAATCGAGTTGTTGAAATAATTGGAGTACTCTGCTTTGGCCGCGATGGCAATCCGGTATTTCTTTAAATTTACGCGGGCCGAACCGCGGTCTTGTGCTACTTGCTGGATGGCCGATTGGGCAGGATCCAATCCGCTGGTGATATCCACATCATCTACGCCGCAAATCATATTGCCCGCAGGTAAAAAGTCGGTAGCAGGCAGGTCTTTATTGCGAAAAACCATATATACCGGGCTTTGATCGTCGCCATACACCTGAATGGTTTGCTCGACCTTACCAGGTGTGCTGAAATACGCATGAAAACCATCGTAACCCAGGCCTAAACGCACCAAGGTGCCAGAACCATCGGCTGCCAGGCCGGAATAAGAACGCAATTCCGGGAATTTTGCGGCCAAACCTGGTGCAATCACGGGAGATTCAACGACCCAAAACCGCATCATTTGTCCGTCGGCCATCGGTAAATCCAACGGCAAGGCAGCTGTTTGCGCTGCTGCCGTGAATTCCATCGGCGCGGTATGAAGGTATTGACGGATACCTGCAAAATCCAGTTCCAGGGTTTTAAACTGAACAGGTACGCTCACCTGACGCTGGTTTTGTATGGTCGCCAATTGATCGGCCCCTACAGGTTTCCAAAAAGAAGGCACGTTTTGCGCCTGAACGGCCGTAAAAAGGCCAGCAACGAATAAAAATAGTAAAAACTTACGCATGGGAAAGGGTGAGTTATGGCTGCAAGTGGTGAAAACTTGAGAAAATAAAAGGCAAAAATACCTGTTGTGAAAACATTACGGCAAAAAAAACGACGTTTGGCAAACAAAAGCAAATAAAGGGTGCCCGCGTCCCAAATATTGCTGCATGATTCCTGCTTTTATGCTAAAAACAAGGCAATGCAATACCCCACAAATGTGCTTGCGAACACAGGTAGGACAAAATGAAATTTACACCAGCGTTGTTTTTTACCGATAAACGTTGGATCAGTTTCCAGACGGATCCACAAATCGCCGATCATACGTGAATTTTCGATCGGTCAGTGTTTTTAAAAATACAATTAAATCCTGCTGCTCCGGGGCGGTTAAACCGATCGACTTTTTTACGGAAGGATCTACCCAGCCGGTGTAAAAGTTGCCTTCAGCGTAGTGTGCCAATACTTGTTTCAAATTGCGAAACCGGCCATCATGCATATAAGGATAGGTTATTTCGACATTGCGGAGTGAAGGCACCCGAAACCGCATCGAATCCTGCGGCAGACCGGTTATCTTAAAACGCCCATAATCAACTAATGCAGTATCAGGCTTTAAGCCAATGTTTCGGTAAGAAAAGTCGCTGAACAAAGGCTCCCGGTGGCATTCGGCACAATGCTGTCGAAACAGCGCCAAACCCCGTGTTTCGGCCGGTGTAAATTCGAGCGCACCACTCTGGTATAAGTCGTACCGCGCACTGTCGCTCACCATTAAGGCCAAAAACTGCGACAAAGCCTTCATCATCAAGGCCGTACTGATTTCTTTTTGGTGAAATGCCTTTCGAAAAAGGCGTGGATATTCGGGGTGTCTGCGCAGTTTTTCCAATACGTGCGCCAGACTTTCGTCCATCTCGGTGGCATTAGTAATGGGCGCAATGGGTTGTACATCTAAGTGGTTGATGCCGCCGTCCCACATAAAATTGGGTTGCCAAATCAAATTTTGCAAGGCAGGAACATTGCGGGTACCGATCAGGCCATTGATGCCGTGGCTTAATTTGTGGTCGATATGGCCAAAAGCCGCAATGCGCTGGTGACAACTGCCGCAACTCGTGCTGCTATCGCGGGAGAGGATCGGATCGTAAAAAAGTTTGCGTCCCAGCACAAATCCGGCAGGCGTTATCCGATTTTTACTTAAATCATACACCGGTGCAGGAAATCCAGCGGGCTTACGGAGCCGAACATCTTTCTTGGTGATCCGAAAAAACGGATTTTCACCCGATTCAACCGCAGCCAAAACGAGGTAAGCCATCGCTAGTAACAATCCAACCCGCAAAATACGACTGAAATGGTAGGTCATCCTGGTTGTTTTATTTAACCCGCCCCTTTTGATGCCTTTTTTAAGGAAAACTTGTAAAATATCTATTTTCCGAACACCCGCGCAATGACCAGCACGCCAAAAACAAGCAGCATCAACCCAATGCCCTGTTGTACTCGCCGGGTATGCGCAGGGGTGAGCCAGTTGCGCAGCCGCTTGGCCGCATACGCCTTCAAAGTATCAATAGCAATCAAGGTGCCGAGCATGCCACTGAAAAATTTGGTGATCTCTGGCCCGCTCCAATTATTGGGAATCACCACGGCTGTTGCGATGCCGATCCAGAAAAACATGGTGCCCGGATTGATCAAATTGAGCAAAAAACCGCGCAACCAATACCCTGGCAGCCCCAGTTTTTGCCAATTGTGGCGCACGCCGGGCGCTTCTCGGCCATCCAGGCGATCCAGCAATCGATCGGCTTGGGTATTTTCCGTATCTTCGGTAGGCAATTTGTTGGAACGCAATGAGTTAATCCCGAAAACCAATAAGAGTACCCCACCTATGATGCCAGCCCAAAAACGAAAATTGGGCAAGGCGGTAATGGCCGCTAAAGTATCAACTCCATAGCGTACCAGCAAGATATACAGCACATCACAAGTCCAGATACCGCTCGCCACGGCCAATCCAGCACGAAATCCCCGATCTATCCCTGCCTGCACAATGGCAAACAGAATCGGTCCAATCATAAAGCTCAGCGACAAGCCGAGCAACATTCCCTGAAGTATCATAAGGTGGCAAAAGTAAGCCGCGAATTTGAAAAGCGCACTACCCTATTTCGGTTTGAAGGCCGCAACCGCAATTTTTGAGTCGGCCGTGCCGTAATATAACAGCCATTGATCTTTCCACCACACCATACCTTCCAGAAAACAGACGTTGTTGACCTGTCCGTTTCTTTCGTAAGCCTTTTCAGGGTGCAAAAAATGCTGGTTGGAACGCGCCTTGAGTTTTTCAGGATGGGCGGCATCAAAAAGCGCTTGTCCGACCGAATATGCCATGGCAGGCAGTTGGGTATCGCCATTGGTCGCTGCGTTGGCGCTGTTGTAAAACAATAAAATTCCTTTGGGGGTCAGAAGCGCAAATGGACCAGGCTCTACCAATTTGCTGTCAAACTTGCCCGGACGCGGCTGCAAGGCGATACGTAAAACATCCGATCCTTTCATTTCGATGGGTTTCCATTCAATCAAATCTTCCGAGGTGGCCAGGAAAATATTGGTATCGCCCCAGTACATCCAGTATTTGCCATTAATTTTGGCTGCAATGATTTCTCCGTTGATATTTTCGCATACAATCGCGCCCGATTTGGACCATTGATTTTTGTAGCGTTTGCTGTCGAAGGCCAACCCGTGTTTTTCCCAAACCTGCAAATCCGTAGAGGAGGCAATGGCCAAGCGCGCCACCTTGCCATCGTACGCGGTGTAGGTCATGATGTATTTGCCATCGGCCCGTTTTACCACCCGCGGGTCTTCGCAACCGCCAGCCCATTCGAAGTCTTTCATTTTATCGCGGTTGGGAAACATGACCGGATAGCTCAGTTTTTTGAACTCCAACCCGTCGCGGCTGCTGGCCAACCCGATGCGGGAGGTACGCAGGTTGGCATCCACATCATCCTGGGCGCGGTACAGAAGCCACACGCGGCCGTCTTTCACCACCGCTGCCGGATTAAACACACTTTGTTCTTCCCAGCGGACATCTTTCTTGCGCAAAGGACAGAAAAACTCGGCTTTTCGGTCGGGCTCCATGACCGGATTGGCGTCATCGAGTTTTTCGATGGGTTGAAACGCCCAGTTTTTGTCGTTGCTGAGGCTTTGGGTGCTGCTGCAAGCCATCCATTGCATACAGATCAGCAACAACAAGGTATAAATAGCGTATTTTTTCATGTTTATCATGGTTTTAAAGCCGAATGCTTCAGTGTGCGTCAGCAGTACAGGATTCGGATAACGCATAAAAGGATCGACTGTTGTCTTATGCTGCTTCGATGTCTGTTTCATACCCTTTCAAAGCATAAAAACTGACAAAGGCAAAACACAGCAACGGAATGGCCAAAGCTAATTTCATCCCGCCCGCCAAAGATAAGGCGCCCGCGATGGGAGGCAATACCGCGCCACCCACTATGGCCATAATCACCAGCGAAGAAGCCAATTTGCGCTCAGCGGGTGGCAATCCTTTGGTGGCTAAGGCAAAAATAGTTGGAAACATGATGCTTTGGCAAAAATACGTCAGCATGATGCACACAATGCCCACCAATCCGCCAGTGGCAAAAGCCAAAACAACTAATCCAACGGCTGCCAGGCTATACCAGGACAAAACCTTGCGCGCTTCGGTTTTGCGCATCAAATAAGTACCCAGGAACCGCCCCAGCATAAAGAGTACCAGCGCAAAAGAAGCATGGAACCCGGCGATTTGCTCGGGTGTCATGTTATCGGCGAGTTGGTACAGTGAATTTACGATGCCCAAATGCTCGTTTTTCGCAAAATCTAATTTAAAATCCACAAAATAGCCCCACAAAGTTGCCTGAGCGCCCACATTGGCAAATTGCGCCAATACCCCCAGGGTCAAATGCCGATAGCGCTTGAACAGATCCCCGATGCGCACCGTGCCCTCGTTCAATTCTTCCTCCCTTCCTACCTCCGGCATTTTCGTGAACGCAAACAACACCGCTACCGCCAGCACCAGCACGCCCACGGCCAAATAAGGCCCTTGCACTGAAAGCGCCTCCGATATGCGTGCTGCGTCAATTTGTTCAGGCGTCATGGTCGCCAGCAGTTCCTTGGTGTATTCGGTTTTTGAAAAGATGAACAAACTTCCAATAATAGGTCCGAGGATAATACTAATGCCATTGAACGACTGCGCAAAATTGATGCGCCAGGCCGCGTCTTTTTTATCGCCCAACACCGTAACATACAAATTGGCCGCCGTTTCCAAAAATGCCAATCCCGCCGCAATCGTAAACAGGGCAAACAAAAAGAAGGCATACGCCCGCAAATCCGCCGCCGGGTAAAACAAAAACGCGCCCGCCGCATACAACAGTAAACCCGCCAAAATGCCTTTTTTATAGCCAAATTTGCGCATAAACATACCCGCCGGCAGGGCCATCACAAAATAACCGAGGTAAAAAGCCGAATCCACGATGCCCGCCTGCCAACGCTGCAAATCCAGTGCGAATTGAAAATGACGAATGAGCGAACCGTTGAGGCTGTTGGCGATGCCCCAGAGGAAGAATAGGGAGCAGACTAGGGCGAAGGGTAGGCGGTATTTCATAGTGATGAGTGATGAGTGTCTTAGTGATGAGTGTGGTGAAGACGGCTTGGTATTTATGTAAAAAATTGGCAATCATTGCGTTATGACTTTGGAGGAGTCACGCATTTGTATCTATAAAACAGAAACCTAATCCTTACGACTTCGGAGAAGTCCTGCATTTGTAAACACAAAACGGCCACCTATTCCGAACGACCCCAGCGGGGTCGCATCTTTGTAGAAAAAAAATCAAGGAACATCCACCACCCATGACTTCGGAGAAGTCATGCATTTGTAGATGTCATGCATTTGTAGAAGTCAAACATTTGTTTTGGGTATTCGTAAAACCAAAGCAAACATAGGCCAACCCAACATGCTAAAATCATTTTTGCATCATTAGAAACCGTCCATTCAACACCAATGTTGCCTCCCATTTTTGGGCATCTCCAAACTGTCAACTGTAAACTGTCAATTTTCAACTATTCCTCGGGCAAGGTAGAAATTTTGTGAAAAACGGGGTGGGGGAATTTTTGATGCTATCGGGATGGAATGAAGGATCATGGTCGTGTACGGGCGCGGCCCGCCCGTACACGACCCGACCGGGCGCGACCTGCTAGTATATAAGTGATTGAGGTGTCACCTTCCGAGGTGTCACCTTCCGAGGTGTCACCTTCCGAGGTGTCACCTTCCGAGGTGTCACCTTCCGAGGTGTCACCTTCCGAGGTGTCACCTCCCGAGGTGTCACCTCCCCGCATCAAAAATCACCGGATCAACGTAACCGATCCCACCCGTTTCCCGCCCCAACTCGTGCCATCCTCAAAAATCGCGCGTTTTACTTCCCAGGTATACACATCCTGCGGCATCAACACGCCTTTGTAGCGGCCGTCCCAACCCTTGCCCGGTTGTCCGTTTTGCAGGGCATCGCTGTCCGACGACCACAACAACTGGCCATAACTGGAATAAACGGCTACATTGAATTCGCGCAAACCCACGCCTTTGGGCTGAAACAAAGCCGCTTCGCCGTTTTCCAGGCCCGGCGTGAAGGCATTCGGGATGAAGATATGGTGCATCGCTTCCGGATAAATGGGCAAAAGAGTGTCGTTTGGACAACCATTTTTGCCAAAAACCGTGAGTTTTACCCATTTTACGCCATTGGAATAGTACCGATGGGTGGGGTTTTGTACTTCCGAGGTATCGCCATCGCCAAAAGTCCACAACCAGCGCACGGCATCGAGGGAAAGATCGGTGAAGGCAAATTGCCCGGATGGCGGATCGGTCGGAATTTCTAAAAAGGAGAAATTGGCGCTCGGGCGCGGGTACACCTCGATGATGTTGGGCAGCGTGATGGTATCGAAACACACCTGGCGGTGGCTGACGATGAGGGTTGCGCCAAATTTGCCGGCATTGTAAAACGTGTGGGTGGTAGCAGGCACGGAAACCGACTGCCCCCCATCGGAAAAAATCCAGTTGGCGTCGGTGTTGTTGGTCGACAGGTTTTCAAAGTTGACGGTCAGTGGTGCGCAGCCTTTTTCGGGGTCCCAGGCGAAATCGGCCACAGGTTGGGCGTAGGCGCTGAGCATTTTTTCGGTGGTATCGCGGCAGCCAAAGGCATTGAGGGCCGTGAGCCGCACCGTGTAATCGCCCGCCTCGGTGTAACTGTGCTGCGGATTGTTGAGGGGCGTTGCGCCGCTGGAATCGCCGAAAGTCCATTGATATTCAATCGCATCGGTGCTGTTGTTGTCAAATTGCACCACGGTGGGTAGGCCGCACAAGCTTTCTTTTTGTATCTCAAAATCCGGGTTAGGCTTGGGGTGTACGGTGATGTACCGCAAAATGGTGTCGTTGCGACAACCCTGCTGGTCGATGCCGGTTAGTTTTACTTCAAATTGTCCCGCCTGCAGGTACGTGTGCGTGGGCGCGGGACCCGATAAGGTATTGCCATCGCCAAAATTCCAGGCGAAATAACTCGGCGCATTCGATTGGTTCTGAAATTTTACGGTCAGGGGCACGCAACCATCGGGGGTATCAAAACTAAACCGCACATCCGGTAGCGGCAAAATGGTCACCGGACTGCTGATGGTAGTTTTGCAGCCATGCGCCGCCGAAACGCCCGTGAGCACCACCATTTTGGTCCCAATACTGTCGTAAACATGGCTGGGACTGTACAAAAACGAGGAATCGCCGTCGCCAAAATCCCAAACGATACTCGAAAGCACATCTGGGGAGGTATTGTTGAATTGGAGGGTGTCGTTCAGGCAGAATTGGGCTTTAAAATCAAAAGAAACTTTCGGGGCCGGATGGACGGTTATCAAGGCGGACGTACTGTCGAACCCGCAACCATCGGCCGCTTTTTGGACCACTAAATAGGTACCCGGTGCCTGAAAAGTATGCTGCGGATTTTTGGTTCCGGAAGTATTCCCGTCGCCAAAATCCCAGGAAATCAGGGCGCCCGGGGTGGCAAAACTCGTAAACTGGGCTGTGTAAGGCTGACAACCCGACAAATTGGGCACATTGAAAAACGCCCGCACTTCCACTGGACGTACGGTAATATCGTGTTCCAGGGTATCCGCGCCGCATACATTGGTGGCAATCAGCCGGATGGTATAGGTTTTAAACAAGGTATCGGTGCTGTACTCCATCGGTTGCGGAATCGAATCGGTGGACGTTTGGCCATTGCCAAAATCCCAGAAAAAAGCCGTGGGCAAACCCGCGCTGGTGTTGGCAAAAACGATTTTCCCGCCGGTACAAATGGTATCCGTTGCCGTGCCAAATACCACAATGGGCAAGGGGCGCACGCGGATAGAATCGGTCCAGGTTTTTTCCGCGCACAGGTTTTTGGCCGTCAGGGTGACGATGTAAAAGGTGTCTTTCGTGCCGCCGGGCAACAGCAGCGGAGCCGGGGTAAAAGCGGTATCAAGGGGCAAATTGCCGATTTTCCAGGCATATTGGGCCTGATAACCGTTGCTTTCGTTTTGAAAAGACACCGAAAGCGGCGCGCAACCTTCATTTGCCGAAGGCGTAAAAAAGGCGTTGGGCGGGCGGGTGACAAACACGGTGCGCGTTTTTTCATCCGAACAACCAAACTCGGTGGTGACGCGCAATTTTACGGTAAAAGTGCCCGTATCGCTGTAGGTGTGCTTGGGCGCTTCCAGGGTGGATATTTTGCCGTCGCCGAAGTCCCATTCGGAGGCAAATGCGCTTTGGGAGAGGTTTTTAAACTGTATTTCGGTGCCAATGCAGGTATTCAGCGGTGGTTCAAAGTCAGATTGCGGCAAAGGATGCACGGCCACCAACAGCGAATCGCGGAAACTGCAACCCAACACGGTATCGGTGATTTGATAATTGAGCACGAAATTGCCTACCCCCGCCACAGCAGGATCAAAATTGCCGGCGCTGTTTACCCCCGTTCCAATCCACACCCCGCTCGCAGCAGGGGTCGGACTGCTGAGCACAAAAGCCTGGTCGGAAACACATTTGGAGACGTCGTTTCCGGCCTCTATATTGACCGAAACTACTTCAATACGTGCCGTGTCGCGGCGCTCGCAATTGCCGGTTCCTCGAATGTAAATGACGGGAAAAATGCCCCCTGCCGCCGGATTAAACACCGATCCAGAGACATTTTGGCCCTGCCAGGTGCCGCCCGCAGGTTCGGCCGCCAGCGTGAGTACGCCCGAATTTTGACAAACCAAAGTATCTTTTGGGGCAGTGATCTGTACTGGTGTGGCCGAAAGAATGGCAAACGTATCGGCCAAGGTCCGCGTGCCGCACACGTTGGTGGCCGATGCGCCGATGATGTACGGCGTATTTGAAACTTGCAAGTTCACCGGAAAACTCGTTTGCGGCACGCCATTGATCGTGTATTGCACATTGGGGTCCTTGGGCAGCGGGCTGTAGTTTACAAAATCGCATTCATCGGGTTGGGGCGTCAGTTGCAGGTTGTACAATTGCTCTACCTTGATGCTTACCTGGTCCGTGCGCAAACAAATGCCGCCGCCGCGGGTGTATTTCAGGACATATAAACCCGGTGTGGTGGGGGTAAAAATGGTATTTCCGGCGGCCTGGCTGATAAATTGTCCGCTCCAAGTACCTCCCGTTGGTGCCGCGCTCAATACGATGGGCGCACTGCCTGTACATACCGTGAGCAGCGAATCGGGGGCCGTAATAGCCACATCTTGCGCCGTGAACAGGTTGAACGTATCGCGTTGGGTTTGGGCCCCGCATTCGTTGGTGAGGGTGGCCTCGATGGCGTAAGGATTGGCAGAAATGGGCAAAGAAACCGGAAAAGTGCTGGTTTCTACCCCGTTGATCTTGTATTTTGCCCCGGGCACCAGTGGACTCGGGGTGTACATTAAGACCTGACAATCATCGGGTTGTGGCGCTAAATTGAGCAAGGGCGCTTGTACGGCCTTGATTTCGATGGTTTTTTCGCTGGGGGAATTGCACAGGTTGTTCACCCGCACCTTGATGGTGTACGTACCCGGCTCCAGAAAACGAATGCTCGGTTGCGGGCCCGTGGGCGCGGGTGTGGGTGGCGGAATGGAAGGCGGCCACCATTCCCAGCCCGTGGCAGGGGTGACGGTCCAGGTGTAAAAAACGCCATTTTGAGAAGCGCCCGCATTTAACTTGACAATTCCGCCGCCGCCGAGGCAAATTACGCCCGAATTGCCGTTTAAAGCGCCCGAATCCACTTTTACATCCGCGACCGCCGCATCAAATACGGAAACGATTTTAGTTGTCGTATCCGAGCCACAACTGTTTGTAATAGAGTGGGTTACGATGTACGTCCCTTGCATGTTGTAGGTATGCGTGGTTTGGATGGAGTTTTCCAGGTTGGTGCCGTCGCCAAAACTCCAGTTGGAATTCCAAAAACCGGCCGGACAAGAACTATCGGCCAGCGCAACACTTTCGCCCGTACAAAGCACCGCATCTGCCAAAACAATGCCCGCGATGGGTGGATTCAAAATCGTTAAAATGAAAATACTGTTGGTTTGCTGGATCGTATTGGGCGTATGGTTGGTCAGCAACGTGATGTAAAACTCCTTTTTTTCCTGACAGGTATTGTAAAAATCAGCCAGGTCGAAGGTGTGATACTGCGGCGGTTGTGCTTGTCCGCCATTCGTTTGAATGATCGTACTGGGAGAATCATCGCCCCACTTTATTTCGTAACTGGTTATTTTACTGAGGTTTGCATACGATTGGTCGAGTACGATGTTGACGCACACATTGTAGGTGGGTCCGGTAGCGCACACGGTTTGCATGCCATCGCAAGGCGCAATGGTGGGGTTATTATTTTGGGCTTGGAGGAGGCTACCGAAGCAGCATAAGGCGATTAAAACAGCATATTTCATAGTGAACAATTTTTGGGAAAATTGACAGGAAAACTTGGATGAATACAAATATTAATCGTGGATGACCAACGGATTAATAAGCAAAATGTGGACAGTCGAGTACCTTGCTGCGGTTCGATTTTTTGCCCCGGCCGCCGCCTCTGCCCGCGCCATTGCCCAGCCCGCGGTCGCAAAAAGACTTAAAGCCTCGGAAAGCATAGCGCAAATTGAGTTCGTACACATTGTTGCTGCGGATGCCCAGGCCACTGGCATTCACATCCACACTCAGGCCCAGGTAAAACACATCCTTTTGTGCTCCTTGCGGCTGGCTGGAAAAACCGGCCGAAAAGGTGAAGTAATTGGTGTGTTTGGCCCCAGCGAAGGGCGCTCGGGAATTGTACAATCCACCCAGGGTAAACTGGTTGAGAAAAATGACGTACACACCCCCGGAAAACAGGGTAAGACTTTTGTTAAAATTCAGTGGATCAGCGCCTTGTGATTCGAAGCGCATATTGGGAGAGAGGGTAATTTTGCGTCCAACGCCCTGCAAAAACTGGAGCGGAATGATGGTGCCGGCGTGAAACGTGATGCGCGCGGGCACTTCGACGCCGGTTTGCAGGAAGGATTCATCGGGACCTTGCCCGAACAAACTTGCAGCGTGGTTGATCGCGAGGCCAACGTGCGAGCGCAAACTGTACATCTTGCTGCCCCGGCTTTTAATTTTACTGTCCCAGCGCCGCACCAGGCCGAACGAAAAATCGTGAAAAGTCACCTTTTCGGCGCCTGCCGCGACTGCCGAGCCGTAAATATTGCCAAAAACAGGATCTAATTGGTCGGAAAAGGTAAGGCTGCTCCAATCGAGTCGGCGCTGGTTGTAGGTATATTTTAAGCCAACATGCCAGTTGCCACGGGTAGTTGGGACCACATAACTGTACAAAAAACCCGCTGAAGACGATACCAAAGGTGCCAAACCTTCCTGCGCGTGCGTGAGCGTGAGGCCAAAGCCCGAACGCCAGCAGGGTTCCTGCCATTCGGCGGTTGCGGCAAAAAAATTATAGCCTTTGTCGGCAGCAAGCCATTGATTGCGGGCAGAGGTAGTGAGTTGCAGCCCAGATTCCAATCCGGTAAAAGCAGGATTGAGGTAAGTTCGGTTGGCAAAAAATTGCGAGAGTGCAGGGTCCTGTGCATTTGCGGAGAGGCAAAATAACAGGAAAGCTACACAAGTTGGGACGTTGTGTAATTTCATCGGAGGCGGAAAGGATTATGACCTACCAGTCGGTAAATCAGTTGGAAATAGTTAAGTTAAAGTATAAATAAATGAAGCGCAGTGGGTATTAAAACGGATAAATCTTGCGCAAGTTAATGAATTTGGGTAATTTGATGGTATTTTGGAGGGTTAATTTTTTATGAACCCAACACTGGAAGGAGCGGGGTTTTGAACACCGAATATCGAACACCCAATTTCGAATGTCGAAATTGGGTGCGATGCACTTGTTTTTAGCGCTTATGGGGCCAGGAAATACCCTCCCCATTTCATAATTCGGTGTTCAATATTCGGTGTTCGATGTTCTTTTAACCCTCCAAATGCGCCCGTAAAAACCAAGCCATTTTCTCATGCGTTTCCATCAGTCCGGTTACAAAATCACTGGAACCCGCATCATGCAATACACTTGTAAACGATTTGATGTGTTCCCTTAATACGATGATGATGCTTTCGTGGTCTTCCAACAATTCTTTGATAAATCCATGGCTGTCATTTTTTTCACTGCTTGCTTCAGTGAGGTGCGTCAAACCTAAATAAGATTTCAAGGTAGCGGGCGCATAATGCCCAATAGAACGAATACGCTCGGCAACACTGTCAATGATCTCGTCTAATTGCCCGAATTGGGTTTCAAAAAACTTGTGTTTATCAAAAAAATCGGCGCCCTCAATATTCCAGTGTGCATTTTTCGTTTTAATATACAGCACCGTTTCATCCGCTAATATTTTTGATAATTCGAGGGCAACTGTTTGGCGATTAGGATCGGTAATTCCGATGGATATTTTCATGATTTAGTTTTTTGAATGGTTTTCGTTGCGGCCAATGGTGGTATCCAAGGCATGTTTTAGTTTTTCAATTGATCGAGTTCTGTTGCGATGAAGGAGGTAAAATGCGCATGCAGGCTTTCATTCCCATGGATGGTTTTATCGGTACTCAATTGGATCTTCATGGTTTGGTATTTGATGTACTGAAACGAATAGGCTTTCAACGCCGCAAAGTTGCATCCTTGGTAAACCCTCCATGTTACACAATGCTGGAATTAAGTTGTACAATTACCACATTAGACCTATTGCAGAATTTTTATCTGCCAAATTATTGGTGCCCTTTAAAATATCTTTTTCAATAATTTGTCTTACCCGCGCAGACTCTTCAAACAAGGGGCTGTGCGCCGAATTTTCGAACGTATAAAACCCTTTTAACGGCGCTTGAAGTTTAGTCAAATACGCTTTGGCCAAATTGACATTGACCGTTAAGTCATATTTACCGCTAAAAAAGTACACCGGAATATCCAGTTTGGGAACCTGAACCGTAAAATCGGTTTCGAGCAGTTCATGGATCAGGTTTGTTTTGGGTAAAAATGAGAACTTGGAGGTCCAAATATTGATCTTTTCCCGCAAAGTGTACGCTTTACAAGTCCAAACCGGCACGAAAACACCCCAAAATACCGAATGCATTTGGTGCGTGGTTCCAATTCCCAGTTCATGCATCGCTTGATCTCGTATGGCCGATTTGTAGAAGGAAATAACGTTGGAATCTGCTTCTAAAACGCGGTATCTCGATAATTTTCGGATGGATTTTTGGTTACCAGCTGCTGCATATTTATCCAACATATAGGTGTAAGCCATCTTTTCCGATTCGGTTTGATGGGTAATTTGGCCCATCCCAATGTATGCATCATACAATTCGGGGTTGCGGGAAGCGGCCAGCATGGCGATTGGAGTTCCGCCTGAATGGGCCATCAAATAAATTTTATCCTTGCCAAAACGATCGCGTAAGTAGTTGGTCACCTCCACCGCATCCAAGGCGAACTGGTTGAAAGTCATGCTTTCCGGGCTAACTTCGGCAGCGTACGACAGGCCACCGCCCCGTTGTTCCCAATAGCAAACGGTAAAATACTCCTCAAGTCCGGGTTTATATTGGTCAAACAGGAAATAATTGGGAAAAGCAGGTCCGCCGTGTACATAAAGCAAAACGGGGTTATTGCTATTTTTACTTCGAATAAACATCCCTTGTCGCACACCACCAATGTCGATGAATGTTTTTTCGGAAATTGACCCAGGAACAGGTTGGCCGGAATCATCTAAAATTGGTTCGATTTTGCCTGGGCTGTATATTATTAAAATGCAGGCGATTATTAATATGAATGCTAAAAGTGTTGTCAGTAGTACTACAAACATGCGTTTTATTACTTGATTTTTCATCTTAAACGGTACCTTGTGCAACGGTTTTCCGCGCCAAAGTTCGGTTGCTTATAAGCACCAGATATTACATAATTACAGGGAAAAGTTGCAGCATTCACACATTAGCCTTGTTGCAGTGGGGGGTACATTTCTACGCGTCCAATAAGGATTGGATTTCTGAATGTAAAATTGGAAGATGCTTGATTACAATCCCCCAAATTATGTCATCTGAAACAGTGTCATACCCATGTATAATCCTGTTTCTTGTATCGACAATTTTCCTAGAATTTGAAATTAAAATCGTTTCATCTCATTTTAAAATTCGACTGAGCGCTTCTCCAATTATTTCAATGTTCCGCTCAACAGCGCGTTTGGTGCGCAAGTCGCTTTGATATATTGCAAAATCCATCGTGCTTCCCTGGAGGAAACTCTCAATTTCCGAAATGGCATTCAAAATATCATAAAGCCATACTTTAATTTCATTGTCCATAAACAAGTTGCCTTTGTTGATGAATAGACTGTATAAAATATGGGTTTTTTATCGCTTTTTCCTCTAAAAGATCAATCGGCCTTTTGAGCATATCTTGGAGTGCAAATTTGAAGTCGAAGTAGTTATCTGCATATTCTTCAACCGTAATATTTGAAAAATCCACAATTAGGTCAATATCACTCTCTTTATTGAAACGGTCTGTCAAAACGGAGCCAAATGCATACAAACTTTTAACCTTGTGCATTTCACAAAGTTTAATGATCGCTGGTACAAATAGTTCGAGTCTGTTCATTTTCCGAATATAAAGGATCAAATTTAAATAGATTTTACCAAAGTCCCAAATCCCCCCCCTTATTTCCGCAAATGCAAAATCATATCCCGCGTCATGCCCGCCAAATCGTATTGCGGTTTCCAGCCCCAGTCTGCACGCGCAGCGGAATCGTCAATTGCGCCGGGCCAGGAATCGGCAATGGCCTGGCGGAAATCGGGCGCGTACGAAATCTGAAATCCTGGAATCTCCTGTTGAATGCTCGCCGCAATCTCGGCCGGGGTAAAACTCATGCCCGCCAGGTTGTAACTGGTGCGCACGGTCAGTTTTTCGGCAGGCGCATCCATCAGCTCTAAGGTAGCACGAATCGCATCGTCCATATAACACATAGGCAAACGCGTGTTTTCACTCAAAAAACAGGTATAAGGCTCATTGCGCACTGCATAGTGGTAAATATCCACGGCATAATCGGTGGTGCCACCGCCTGGCATGCTTTGATACCCCACAATGCCCGGGTAGCGCAGCGAACGCACATCCAAACCATACCGGTGGTAATAATAATTGGCCCAGTTCTCACCCGCCACCTTACTAATCCCATACACCGTGGCCGGAATGAGCACTTCGGTTTGCGGCGTTAAAGTACGGTCGGCGGATTCGCCAAACACCGCGATGGACGATGGGAAATACACTTTATCCAGTTTGCGTTGGCGCGCCGTTTCAAGCACATTAAACAAACTGCTCATGTTAATATTCCAAGCCCACATGGGGTCTTTTTCACCGGTTGCGCTCAAAATGGCTGCCAGGTGGTAAATCTGCGTAATGTTCCACTTTTGCACCAAGGCATCTAAAGCCGGGCCATCCAGGGCATTCAGGATTTCGGTCGGACCGGCTTGCTGGCCCAAATCGCGCACATCCGTGGCAATAATGTTGTCATTTCCGTACGCCTGGCGCAAAGCGGAGGTCAATACAGCGCCGATTTGGCCGCCGGCGCCGATAATCAAGATACGTGGTGTGGTCATAAATAATTGGTAAGGACGATTCTGAAGCGGCGAAAGTAAAACAAGCCCATGAAAAGTATCGTGCCAATTTTATGCATTTCGGTATTTTCTCCTTGGCCATTCGATCTAATTCTTTGTTCATTTGTTCAAGCATTCGCCCTTATGCTTTTTTACGGGCAACCTAAGCGGGCCATCCTGCGCCTTTATCCTTGAAATCTATCCAAGCAATGAAAGATATGAAATACTGGTTTATCCTGCTTTTGATCGCTGCCGCCTACATCCTGCCGGCACAAAACAGCATTACCCTGCAAAAAAACATAGAATGGGAAAGTGCCCCCCGGATACATACTTTTTCGGACGGCGAAACCCTCGAATCCTGGCGCTTCAAGGAAAGTGCCTTCAGCGATGAGACGCCCAGTTTACCTGTTTTTTCCGAGCGTATCGCCCTGCAAGGTCCATCCGAAATAACGGCTACCCTGATTTCGGCCAACTACGAGGTTTTTAACAAAAAAACCAGTGCAGATGATGCTTTTTTGAGCGAAAACCTCAACATCAGCACCTTTGTAGAGCAGGAAGGCACGCGGTACTGGGGCCGAGTCCGCTTTATACCGGCCCGCAAATCCGGCAACAAAATCGAACGGGTTACCCAATTTACCCTGCAAATCAATATAAAAGCGCTGCCCGTGGGCGCAACGGACCGCGGTGGACCGAATACTTATAACTCAGCCCTGGCAGACGGTACCCTGTACAAATTTGGCGTTACCGGCTCCAGCATTTATAAATTGGACTATACGTTCCTGAAAACCACCCTGGGCATCAGCAACCTCGACAATATTGACCCGCGCAGCATCCGCCTGTACGGCAATGGCGGCAATATGCTGTCGGAAAAAAATGCAGACGCCCGGCCCGACGACCTGACCGAAAACGCCATCCAAGTGGTCGGCGAATCGGATGGCAAGTTCGACAGCGGCGATTATATCCTGTTTTATGCCGTTGGCCCCAACCCTTGGGTGTACCGGCCCAGCACAAGCGATCCGCAATTGGTGGTGCGCAAGCATTTATACGACGGCGCAGCCTATTATTTTATTAAAACGGGCGTTCCAGGCACAGGTTTGCGGGTCGGACAGCAAGCAAGCGTGCCCGCAAGCATCAATACCACCACCTTCGACGATGTACGCCGCATTGAAGATGAAAAGGTAAATCTGCTCAACTTCTCAGGTACCGGTACCGGTTCTGGCCGCCGCTGGTTTGGCGATTATTTCTTCCAAACCCGCCAGCGCAGCTACGAAATGAACTTCCCCAACCTCGAAGCCAACAGCACCGCCCGCATCAGAGCGGAATTTGCCGGAAGAAGCGGCGTTGGACAAACGGTGCGCCTAACCGCCGACGCAACCACCTTCAACCGAACCATTTCTGCGGTGAGTGTGAGCAACAATGAAGCATCGTATGCCGCTAATACGATCTTTACCGGCACTTTTAAACCTGATGGCGATAAAGTAAACCTGAGCCTCGAATACCCGGATGTAAGCCAACAAAGCGAAGGCTGGATCGACTATATAGAAGTAAATGCCCGCCGCCGCCTGGTTATGGACGGACAATGGATGGAATTCCGCGATGTACAAACCATCGACCAGGATGCCGTGAATTTCATTTTGTCGGGCGTAACAGGTAATGTGACCATCTGGGACCTTACCAACCCACAAGTGCCTGTACAACAACAATTTACCAACAACAACGGCGTCGTGAGTTTTGGCGCTGCCACCAAAAATATCCTGCGCAACTATATTGCCTACCTCGATAATGCAGCCTTCCCGAAACCGGAAGTTGCGTTGGGCGCGGTTGCCAACCAAAACCTGCATGGCATCGACAATGTAGATATGGTTATCATTTACCACCCTGAATTTGAAAAACAGGCCAACGAACTGGCCGAACACCGCAAATCTTTCAGCGGCTTGACGGTGGCTTCGGTAAACGTAAACCAGGTGTTTAACGAGTTTTCCTCCGGGGCGAAAGACATTGTGGCGATCCGCGATTTCGCCCGCATGCTGTTTGAACGCAATCCGTCTAAATTCAAATACCTGTTGCTGTTTGGCGATGGCTCATTTGACCCTAAAAACAACACCAACAGCGCAGATAACAAAGACTTTATCCCGGTGTACGAAACACCGGAATCATTCTCTCCCATTACGGCCTACCCTTCTGACGATTTTTATGCATTGCTGAGTCCGGAAGACGGTGCTAGCATCAAAGGCGGTTTGCTCGACGTGGCAGCAGGGCGCATTATTGCCCGCAACACCACCGATGCGCAAGCTGTGGTAGATAAAATCATTGATTACGAGAAAAATCCGGCCACTTTGGGCGATTGGCGCCAGCGCTCCCTCTTTATCGCCGATGATGAAGACGGCAATCCACACATCGACCAGGCCGACAAATTGGCCATTCAAACGGCCCAAACGGAAAAGTGGTTTAACATCGAAAAAGTGTATTTCGATGCTTACCAACAAGTGGCAACTTCTGCCGGTCAGCGGTACCCGGATGCCAAAACGGCCATCAACTCTGATGTATTCAAAGGCATGCTGGTAATGAACTACATCGGCCATGGTGGTCCGCGCGGCTGGGCGCAAGAACGGGTGGTCGACAACAACGACATTGCAGGCTGGGAAAACCCCAACCGCTACCCTTTGATCATTACCGCGACCTGTTCTTTTGGCGGATACGACGACTATACGAACCTCACCGGCGGCGAACAAGCGCTCATTAAGGTAAAATCCGGGGCAGTAGCCCTCTTTACGACCGTACGCGCGGTGTACATCGACGGAAACGAACGGCTTACCGATGCAGTACAAAATGTGCTGTTCAAACGCGAAAACGGTGTGTATAAAACCATCGGCGCAACCCTGCAAGCGGCTAAAAATGCCCCTTCTGTATCAGGCGAAGACAATGCACGGCGTTTTACGCTTTTGGGCGACCCGGCCATGTACCTGGCCTTGCCCGATTATCGGGTATCTACCACCAAAATAAATGGCAAATCCATCACGCAAGGTCAGCCCGACACCCTGAAAGCCTTGATGCCGGTGGAAATTGAAGGTATTGTAACCGATACCCTGGGCAATATTTTGAGCAATTTTAACGGAAAAGTGAATGTGACCCTGTTTGATAAGGCGCAAAATTTGCAAACCCTCGGACAAGATGCCGGTTCGTATGTACGGACCTTTACGGTACAACGCAATGTCATTTTTAAAGGAAGTGCAACTGTTACCAACGGCAATTTTAAAATCAAATTTATCATTCCCAAAGACATCAATTACGCGTTTGGCAAAGGGAAAATCAGCTATTATGCAGATAATGGCACCCCATTGGATGCTGCGGGCGCAGAGGACAATTTGATTATTGGCGGCAATGCGAATTTAATTAAAGACGATCAGGCACCACTCATACAGCCCTACCTCAATACCGATGCATTTGTATTTGGTGGCGTGACCAACCTGGATCCGAAAATATTGGTAAAATGCTCCGATGATTATGGCATGAACGTGACGGGTGCGAGTTTAGGGCATGATTTGACCGCGGTTTTGGATGGAAACGTGCTGGAAACCGTAGTTTTAAACGATTTTTACCAAAGTGCGCAAGATGATTACCGCAGTGGTCAGGCCATTTACCCGCTGCGCAACCTGAGTCCGGGACGGCACACTTTGTCGGTAAAAGGCTGGGACATTGCCAACAATCCGGGCGTGGGGTACACCGAATTTGTGGTGGCTGAAGATGGAAAAGTGGCACTGGACCATGTACTCAATTATCCGAATCCATTTACAACCAACACCAATTTTCAGTTTGACCACAACCTGGCCGGACAAGTATTGGATGTGCAGATCAATATATTCAGTGTTTCGGGCAAATTGGTAAAAACCATTTTCCACAGCGCTCCAACCGATGGCTTCCGGGTAACCGATATCAACTGGAATGGCCGCGATGAGTACGGCGATGTGCTTGCGCGCGGCGTGTATGTGTACCGCGTGAAGGTGCGTGGCACGGATGTTGCGGGAACAAGCGTGACGGCGGAGAGCGATTTTGAAAAATTGGTGATCCTCAAGTAGTGATTTTTGCAGGATACAGGCAACCTGGTCCTATCGAAGCGCGTCATCTTATCACAACACGCAAGAAAAATGTATTTTTGCGTGATTTTGAGAAAAACAGACGTAAACCTAACACTGAGATCAGGATTTAGCCTTTTGTAGCGGTTAAAGATGATCTTTAAAAATTAAATGCACACATGAAAAATTTGCTCGCACCGGTTTTATCCTGCGTCATTTTATTATTAGCCGGAACCGTGGTACAGGCGCAACAAGCGAAATGTATAGATGGCGTTAACCCTATCACCGGCGAGCGTTGTGCGAATGCCGTAACTTCAGCGGTTCCTTTTCTGCGCATCACTCCGGATGCCCGTGGCGGCGCGATGGGCGATGTGGGTGTAGCCACCTCTGCAGATCCAAACGGCATGCACTACAACCAGTCAAAACTGGCATTTGCAGATAAAAACGTAGCAATTTCGGCTACTTATACCCCCTGGATGCGCAATTTGGGTTTGACCGACGTGTACCTGGCTTACCTGTCGGGTTACGTAAAACTGGATAAATTTCAGGCTATCGGTTTCGGATTGCGTTATTTCTCCCTGGGTAGTATCGACTTCACCGACGAAAACGGTCAATCGCTCGGAAGTGGCAATCCCAACGAATGGGAACTTACTGGTGCCTACTCCCGTAAATTGTCCGATAAGTTTTCGGCAGCCATTGGCGCCAAATTTATCTACTCCAACCTTGCCACTGGCCGGGTTGTAGAAGGCAATGAAATCAAGCCGGGTATTGCAGGTGCTGCCGATATTTCGATGACGTACAAAACGCCGTTGAAAATTATCAGCCAAAAAAGCGACTTGACTATTGGTTTGGCCATCACCAACCTGGGTTCTAAAATTACTTACACCAATTCGGTTAACCGCGACTTCCTGCCCACCAACATGGGCCTCGGCTTTGCCTGGCGCGTCAACCTCGACCAATACAATACCTTCACCATCACGTCCGATTTGAACAAGTTGCTGGTGCCAACGCCGCGTCCTGAAATTGATGAAGATGGCAATGGTCGCGCTGACTATAAAGAATTGTCGCCTGTGCGCGGGGTATTCACTTCCTTTAGTGATGCGCCTGGTGGCATATCCGAAGAATGGAAAGAGGTTACTAAAAGTATTGGTTTGGAATATTGGTACGACGATCAGTTTGCCATCCGCGCGGGCTATTTCTACGAAAACTATTCGAAAGGCAACCGCAAATACCTGAGCGTTGGTTTGGGTGTTAAATATAGCATCTTTGGCCTCAACTTCTCTTACCTGGTGCCCACCACCAACAACCGAAACCCACTGGATAATACCTTGCGTTTCTCTTTGTTGTTCGACTTTGATGCTTTGAATGCAGATGAATAAATCATCCAATATATAAAAAATTGAAAAAGAGGTAGTTGACGCTACCTCTTTTTTTTATTTAAACTCTCCTTGACATTAAGTGTTATTACACTTAAATTTGCGTCATGAAATTGGAAACCGAATTAAAAAACACCCGTCCGCTGGCACCACACCCGCGCGCACTCCTCAATATTTTATTTACCGCCAGTTGGCTGGATTGCTTGCAAACCCGCCAGATGCGCGCCTTTGGCCTCACGCCTCCCCAATACAATATTCTACGCATTTTGAATGGCAGCGCCCCCAAAGGCTTGTCGGTCCTGGATATTAAAAGCCGGATGATCGACCGCAGCAGCAACGTGAGCCGATTGGTGGAAAAACTCAAACAAGCCGATCTTGCAGAACGTATTGCACACCAGGATGACCGTCGTATGGTCATTGTGACGATATCTGAAAAAGGCAAAAAATTACTCGCCGACATCGAAACATCCGGTATTTTCGAGGAAAAAATGCCCGGAAAAGCGCTCACCGAGGCCGAAGCCATGGAACTTGCCCATCTACTGGATAAATTCAGGGAATAAGCCCTTTTTTTGCCCAAAAAGATGTTTTAACACTAAATATTAATACCCTCAACGTTCACCCTTTTAAAAATTGCCTTATGTCCACACCCGTTTCTACTTCCACCGTTTTAATTGCTGCCGCCAAAGCCATTGGCCTGGCCGTTGTCATTAATTCCATCTTGTTTTTTGCCCTTTTTACCTTTAAAATTATTGATCCAAGGTTCGGTATCGGTCCAAACCACGATCAAACCATCACCATTTTACCCGTGATATTCAGTACCATTTTACCCAGCGTAATTGGTCTGGTGATTTTCCTGTTGCTCCTGCGCTTCTCCTCCGAGCCGGTAAAGATATTTACCTGGATCGTCCTTGCAGTCTTTGTGATCACCCTGGGCAACCCGTTTTTTGCCGGTATCCCAACCGTGATGGCCTTGGGACTCGACGTTTTGCACATTGCACCCGCTTACCTGCTGTGGTCGTTTTTGACCAAAACAATCAAGTAGATTCGTTGTTTTAAGATATACTGACTGCGTAACAGTGGAACTTCGGTGCCGCTGTTACGCAGTTGTGTTTTTGGGCAGGTTAAGTGTGGATAACTTATTTTGGCCATACCCCATAGATGGTACATATTTGCCCCATGTAATCCGCATACCGCCGATGGACGTTACTTGGCATTCGTTTTGCCTAAGCATAAGCCCAAACCGCTCATCCAAACAATTGCGTATGACATTTGCAAGCGCCGCAGCCAGCGGAACGCATTCTTCAGGAATAACTGCTTCCATGCTCACCCTCGAACTCTTTACGCCTCAAGACGACGACCGTACTGTGTACCTCGCCGGCAATTTCAACGACTGGATGGCCCGCGATGCGCGTTATGAGATGAAACGCGTGCGGGAAGGGCATTATCGGTTTACGTTTCAGCAATCTTTTCCACGGAATATGGTGCTGGAATATAAATACACCAAAGGCGGCTGGGAAGGCGAAGAACTCGGATATGATGGGTTTCCGCCCTCCAACCGGCACATTGAGCATCCGCGTGGTAATGTAAGCGACCTCGTGCCCCAGTGGAAACAGCACAGTGGCACATATAATCCGATGTATTTTCCTGAAATACAGATTGTTGCAAAACGTTTTAACGTGCCGCAATTGCGTCGCCGTCGCCGCATTTCTATTTTGCTGCCCTGGAATTACAAAACCAGCGGTAAACGCTACCCGGTATTATACTTGCAGGACGGACAAAATTTGTTTGAAGACGATGCTCCTTTCGGTACCTGGGGGGTGGATAAACAACTGGCGGCCCTGGCCCAACAAGGCAAAGGCGAAGTGATCGTAGTAGCCATTGACCACGGCGGGAAGGAACGCATACGCGAGTTTATGCCCTACGATACCCACAAATGGGGCGATGGACTGGGCCGCGATTATGCCCAATTCCTGGCAGAAACCCTCAAGCCCTATATTGATAAAAACTTTCGTACCCTCGCCGGGCGCGAACACACCGGCATTGGTGGCAGCAGCATGGGCGGCCTGATCAGCATTTTTGCGGGCATGTTGTTTCCGCAGGTGTTTTCAAAATACATGATTTTCTCGCCTTCTTTGTGGGTTTCTCCCCGGATTTATACCGATTCGGAGCATTTTTCCAAATTGCCGGAAACCAAAGTGTACTTGTACGCAGGCGAGCGCGAAGGCTCCAATACCGTCAACAACGTCAAAAAATTCAAAGACGCGGTCGAAAAACGCGGGATGCCCGCCGGCGCTTTGCAAGTTCGGCTGGAAGTAGATCCGACAGGCTTGCACAACGAAGGACGCTGGGGCAAAGAGTTTCCGAAAGCGATGAACTGGTTGTATTAAAACCTGCTTACCTTGCCGAAAAATTCAGCACATACCATGTCTACCACAAAAATTACAGTTAATTCCAACGGATCCCTCAAAGTAGAAGGCGATTTTATCATTGTAGATCCACAAGGTAACGAGTACGGATTGCAAGGCCGCACCACCCTGGGCTTGTGCCGCTGTGGCTTGTCGAAAAACAAACCTTTTTGCGATGGCGCGCACAATGGTCATATGGACCATGAGGCTGTGGCATTTGATTTGCCTCCTAAGAAGGTATAATTCGCCTATGACTTCCTCCACCGTCATTGCACAAACTAATCAATGGATCAACTCCGTGGTGATTGGCTGCAATTTTTGTCCGTTTGCGGCAAAAGCCATGTTGCGCAAAAGCATCCGTTATGTAGTTTTATCGGATGCAACCCTAAAAAGCGCCCTTTCGGCGGTGGAGGAAGAATTGCGTTACCTCGATGCATCGCCCGATATTGAAACCACCCTACTCATCTTTCCCGAGCAATTTCCGGATTTTATCGATTACTTAGATTTGGTTGAATTGGCCGAAGATTTATCCATAGAACTGGAATATGAGGGTATTTATCAGTTAGCCAGTTTTCACCCTGCCTATTGTTTTGCGGGCGCCACCGACGATGACCCGGCCAATTACACCAACCGTTCGCCGTACCCGATGTTGCATTTGTTGCGCGAGGATAGTATTACCAAGGCGGTGCGGCATTTTATTGACCCGGAAGGCATCCCGGAGCGTAATATTGCGTTTGCCCAGGAAAAGGGCTTGGCTTATATGGCGTTGTTGCGGTTGGCTTGTTTGGAGGTGGTTGGGTAGGGATAAAAAGTCCATTGGATGATTTGGAAATTT
>Ga0247839_1001087_pt1 | contig 47030 bp, 45 predicted proteins | sample LaCruzMarch2015__6_FD_192405 | JGI IMG/M metagenome (GOLD analysis project Ga0247839, IMG submission 192405) | Freshwater microbial communities from meromictic Lake La Cruz, Castile-La Mancha, Spain - LaCruzMarch2015_16m | ecosystem: Environmental > Aquatic > Freshwater > Lake | place: Spain... | reverse complement strand
AGGGCCGGGGGTCTGCGATTTCGTCCGCGGCCACGCCGGCCAGCTCGTCGCTGGTGATATTGCGGATGCAGTTGCCGCTGGTCTGGATGCCGTGCATGTTCACGGTGGCCAACAGGTCCATCACATCGGCACTCTTGGCCAGTGGAATCCAGTTGAATTGCACGTTTTGACGGGTTGTGAAGTGGCCGTAGCCCACCGGCAGATGCGTGGTGCCCCAGGTAGCCTGGATGCCAATGGCCTTGTCGAACACCTCTTTGGACGGGTGGTCAAACTCTCTAGCAATGCGGGCCAGTACGCGCAGTTGCTTGGCGGACAACTCGCCATAAGGCACCGCCACGCGCAGCATGGGCGCATAACGCTGGATGTACCAGCCGTTTTGCAGGCGCAGGGGGCGAAACTCATCGTCGCTCAGGGTGCCGGCCAGGTTGCGCTCCAGCTGGTCGCGGTGCTGTGCCGCCCGGCTGCGGATGAATTGGCGGTCGAATTCGGTGTATTGGTACATATCAAAGAGCGATGAGTTTGAAGCCGGCATAGGCCAGCAAAACGGAAAGTAGTGAGCGAATGACGCGCTCTGGAGTTTTGAACATCAGGTGGGAACCCACCCAGATCCCGGGAATGGAGCCCGCCAGCAGCTTGGCCAGCAGGGGCCAATCGACCGAGCCGAGCGATGCATGCCCCATGCCCGCCACCAAGGTGAGCGGCACGGCATACGCAATGTCCGCCGCCACAATGCGCGGCAGCGGCAGCAAGGGGTACAGCAGCATTAGCACCGTCACCCCAATGGCACCGGCGCCAACCGACGTGAGTGTGACCAGCGTGCCAATCAGCGCGCCAAACAGCAAAGGCAAGCTCCAGTGGCGGGGGCGGGCGGCAATGGCCTCCTGCCCTGCAACCACCGAGGTGGGCGCGGTTTTGCCCGCCAAGGCCTTGTACATGGTGGCCGCTGCCGTCAACAACAGTGCGCAGCCCAAGGTGGTGGTCATCAGCCCTTGCACGGCCGCGCTGGCGGCACCCAGGCTGTGCAGCACATACAAAGTAATCAGTGAGGCCGGAATGCTGCCCGCCGAGAGGTTGATGACCACCGGCCAGTCGATATGTTTGGAGCGCGCCAGCTTGATGGTGCCGCCCATCTTGGTGAAGGCCGCAAACAACAGGTCGGTCCCCACCGCCAAATACGGTTTCACACCAAAGAAAAAAATCAGGATCGGGGTCATCAAGGACCCGCCACCCACCCCGGTGAGCCCAACCACGAAGCCGACAAAAAAGCCGGCAAAAACAAACGCGAAATCTTGCATGGGCACGACTGTAGAGGCTTCGTGTTAGATTGAAAAATATATTTTTGTAATTTCCATATTCCATTGCGGAATAAGCGTGCTGTTTATGCCGGGCAACTACGGCACGTTTGGCTGGGGGTGGCGCGATGCCAATACTTCGTCCACACGATTGCGATCCATGTCCACCACCTCGAATTGCCACTCACACTTGGTGAATTTTTCGGCCCGCTTTGGGATGCGCCCCATGGACGTGACAACAAAGCCGCCGACCGTATGGTAGAGGCCATGCGTTTCGTCGGCCAGCTCGGCAATACCGAGTTTTTCCTTCATTTCATCAATGGGCAACATGCCATCGAGCAGCCAGGAACCATCGTCGCGTTGCACGGCCAGCGCCTGATCGGGGTTAGCCGCGCCCGGCATCATGTCGCCGGCCACCGTCTCAAACACGTCGCTCAGGGTGACTATGCCCTCGGTCACACCAAACTCGTTGACCACGAAAGCGAAATCGGTGCTTTGCTCGCGAAAAATACGCAACAACTCAATCAGGGTCAAGACCGATGGCACATAGACAGGCGGAATCATCGGCAAATCAGCAAACCGGAACTCGCCCGACAACGCCGCCTTCAGCACCGAGCGGCTTTCGGCCAGACCCAGCACCTGTTGCAGGCCGCCGCGGCAGATTGGGTAGCGACCATGCGGCGCGGCGCGTATGGTGTTGAGATTGTCTTCGTGCGGTATGGCGAGGTCGATCAGCGTAACGTCCTTCACCGGTGTCATCACCGCGGCGAGGTGCCGGTCTTCCAGGCGGAAAACGTTCCACAACATATGGCTTTGCTCCTTGCCAATGGAGCCGGACAGCTCGCCCTCGTCCACCAGCGCCAGAATGTCTTCCACGCCAGTCACGGCGGGTGCCGCGCGAAATGGCAGCAGGCTTAACACCAAGTCGGCCGACCAGGACAAAAGCCGGATCGCCGGTGCCAGCAGCTGGATGAAGACGCGCATAAAAGGCGCAACCCCCTTGGCCACCGCTTCAGGATAGGCCAGCGCAATGCGTTTGGGAATGATCTCCCCAAACACAATGGCCGCCGCGGTGATGAGCGTGATGGTCAAAACAAACGCGATTTGACCACTCACAGAAGACAGGGACGGCAGGCGCGTGTTGATAAATTCAACCATGTGCACCGCAAGTGCCTCTTCGCCAAAAATGCCGGACAAGAGGCTGGCCGTAGTGAGGCCGGTTTGGGTCGCCGCGATAAATCGGCTGGGTGTGGCTTTGATCGCCAGCGCACAGGCAGCGCCCTGGTCACCCGCATCGGCCAATTGCTGCAGGCGGGACTTGCGCGATGCCGCCAAGGCCATCTCCGCGAGGGCAAAAAAACCGCATGCGGCAATGAGGAGAATAAGAATAAATAAGGGAGCCAAATGATTTACCGAGTTGTGGGCGTCCGTATTTTATGTTTCCTGGCAATTGGCCTACGCATTTCGATGATTTGACGCAGCGGCCGCGGACCTGCGGTGCCCATAATTTTCACGCTGCGATATGCTTCATGCATGGCATCAAATATTTGGGTCAAAGTGCTTGGATTCAGTGATGTCGAGCGGCACTCGATCAACACACTGTTCCGATTGTCTTTGGTCCGCGAAACCTCCTACGCGCTTTGGTCCGCTGAAGTCGGGGCACCACCGCAGGTCGCCTTGATTGATGTGGACAGCTACGGCGCGAACGTGGAGTTGGCCTTGCCCAGTTTTAACTCAAATCTCAAATGCATCTGCGTCGGCACCCGAAGTCTCGGCAATGCATGGCAATCGCTTCCACGGCCCGTGAATTGGACTGCGTTGGTTGGTGCGCTGGACGGACTTTTTGCCGCGCCGGGCGCAGCAAGTCTTGATATTGGTCTGGAGCCGCCAACTGACCTGATCGTTCCACCAGGCTTGAAAACCAGCTTATTGGTGGGAATGGGGCGTGATAACCGGTTCTATTTGCGGGCCCGCCTGGCCTTGGCTGGGCTGACCGGCGTGGACGATGCTGAAACAGACGCCGAAGCGGGGTTCAGGGTTGCGCAAAAGTCTTACGATTTGGCCATCATTGGCTTGGATCTGACCGATGCTGACCCTTGGGCCTTGGTGCAAAAGCTGCACGATCTACCCACCCCAATCCGATCGGTGGTCGTGGCCACGGCCTCCCCATCATGGTCGACCATGGATCAGGCTGAGCGCCAGGGCTGCACGGGCCTGCTGGAGATCCCCTTTTCCCCCAGGCAAGTGATTGCCTTGCTGCAAAAAGTCTGATCTGCGCGCACGCTGCAAGCGGGCGCGCGGTACTCAGGCCGTGGGCGGCACGTAGCCCTGTGCGGCGTCGGCACCATCGCCAAAAAAGTGATTTTCCATTTGCCGTGCCAAATACTGCCGCGCCCGGGCGTCTGCCAGGTTCAGACGGTTTTCATTGACCAGCATGGTCTGGTGCTTCAGCCAAGCGGCCCATGCCTCTTTGCTGACGCTTTCCCAAATACGCTTTCCCAGTTCGCCGGGGTAGGGCGGGAAATCGAGACCTTCGGCCTCTTTGCCGAGCTTGATACAGTTAACGTTGCGAGCCATGTGGAGCCTTTGCTTGAAATAGGAGTGTTTCGAAAAACACGACGCCGAATCTTATTCGCTTTGCGAAGCCGCTGCGCCGTTGCGGGGCATGTTGATCCGCCCGCCAAACGGCCATCAGCGGAACTTTGTTGGCACAATTGGCTCAGTAACTACTTTGAATAAGGTTGGATATTTTGAACTTCCTGATGGACTGGTTTGACAAGGCACCCCGGCGCGTATTTTTGGCAATGAGCTTGGCCTGCGTTTTATTGTTGGTGTTTGGCATGTACCTGCAACACGTGGTCGGGTTGGAGCCCTGCCCGATGTGTGTCGTGCAACGATATGCTCTTATTTTGATAGCTATCTGCGCAGGTTTGACGGGGGCTATAGGTCGAAAGGGCTTACAAATTCTGGGTGGCGTTTTGGTGCTGGCACTCGGTGGCTCAGGCGCATTTGTGGCCGCACGCCAGAGTTGGCTGCAGTGGTACCCGCCCGAAGTGGTGACATGCGGACGCGACCTCTACGGAATGATCGAGAATTTTCCTTTGCAGCGGGTTGTCCCCATGCTGTTCAAGGGAAGTGGCGACTGCAGCAAGGTGGATTGGACGTTCTTGGGGGGGTCGATTGCCAACTGGTCCTTCCTGTGGTTTTGCGCCATGGGGCTTGTGGCACTGACGCTGGTTTGGCGCCAGATTCAAAGGCGCTAATGCCTGCGCCTCGCATTAAAGGACCCATGGGCCTCATGGTATTCCCTGAAATTTCCGTTATTTGATCGTTGTCACTCGGTTTTTTGCACATCGGGTGTGCCGCCTTGGATATATTGCACCCGTGATAGTGCACAATGATTTAATAAATAAGGAAATGGTGTTGGGCATGCCTACTGACTCAGATACGCTTCACTTTCTTGATGATCAATGCGAAGGCGAGACATCCAAGGAATTGGTTTGGCGTCTGATGGTCATTGACGATGAGCCCGATGTCCATCGCGCGACCACGTTCGCGTTGGCGGGCGTCAAGATTCTCGGTCGTTCACTGCAGTTTTTGCATGCCTACTCAGCGTCCGAGGCATCCGAAATGCTGCAGGCTGAGCCAGATATCGCGGTGGTGTTGCTTGACGTCGTGATGGAGCGCGAAGATGCCGGCCTGGAACTGGTCAAGACCATCCGCCAGGATCTCAAACTGGTTGAACTGCGGATCATTTTGCGAACAGGGCAGCCTGGCTATGCGCCCGAGATCGAAACCATCCACGATTTCGATATCAATGATTACAAAACCAAATCAGAGTTAACCCGTACCAAGCTCTACGCCACCGTGACGGCTGCGTTGCGCACCTACGATCAGATTCGAAAGCTCGATGAGCTGGCGTTTTATGATCGCTTGTCGCGCCTGCCAAATCGAAACAAGTTTATTGACCTGAGTGATGAGCGCCTGGTGAGCGGGCTATTTCCAGATGATGTCATCGCCATATTGGATATTGATGATTTCTCGGAAATCAATGACGCCTTGGGTCATCAACAAGGTGACCGCTTGTTGCAGTCTGTTGCAGACCGGCTGAAACTGGAGCTAGGCGCCAACGTTATTTTGGCACGCATCGGTGGCGACACATTTGGGCTCATGGGATCCGCTGACGAGTTGGAACCCAAGCGGGTTCTATCGCTTTTTCGCCAGCCGTTCCAGGTTCAGGACGACACGATGGTAGTCACCGCGACGATGGGGCTTACCCAAACATTGGGCGGTGTGGTGACCGGTCGTGACGCATTGAAGGATGCGAACATCGCGCTGAAGCGGGCCAAAAAGAGTCGCCGTGGAAGCTTTGTGATGTATTCCACCGTCATGGGCTCCGACATCCGTGAGCGGGTGCGTTTGCTGCAAAGCCTGCGCAGCGCGGTCGAAAGTGAACGCCTGTTCGTCGTCTACCAACCACAGGTGAATCTGATCACTGGCGCAGTGGTGGGCGTCGAAGCGCTGATACGTTGGCGCAATGAAGACGGCTCCTTTGTGCCGCCGGATCGCTTTATTCCGCTGGCCGAAGCATCGGGCATGATTGTGGCCATTGGCGATTGGGTGCTGCGCACGGCCTGTTACGAATTGGTGCGCTTTCAAGCACTTGGCGTGCCCGACTTGCGCATGTCCGTCAATGTGTCCCAGATCCAGTTTCGGCACCCTGAGTTTCTTGAGAAACTCAATGCCGCCCTGATTGACACCGGCATCAACCCCAAATGCCTGGAGTTGGAGATTACGGAGTCGGTCGCCATGGAAGACCCAGACTTCATGCTGGAGACCTTGCACATGCTGCGTGAATTGGGAATATCAATCGCTATTGACGACTTCGGTACCGGATATTCCTCACTCAGCCATTTACGCCAGTTGCCCATTGATCGCCTGAAGATCGACCGTGCCTTCGTGAACGAACTCAGCCAAGATGTGTCGGGCGGGCATATTGCATCCATGGTGATTGAGTTGGGCCGTAACCTGAACCTGACCGTGATTGCCGAGGGCATCGAGAACGAGGGACAGGCCCAGAAACTCTTGGCACTGGGTTGCCATGAAGGGCAGGGCTATCTCTATGCCAAGGGGCTGATCCCTCAGCAGTTCGACGCGTGGTTGCGAGACCATGTGGCACTAACTCAGTAATGGCCAATGGCATCGGTCAAGGCGGTTCGCCTGACGACGCCAGGTTGATGGGCCTGGCACTTGCGCAGTGCGAAGCAGCAGAGCATGCAGGGGAAGTTCCAGTCGGGGCAGTTCTGGTCAAAGACGGCAAGGTTATTGCGGTGGGCCGCAATTCTTCTATCGGGCAACACGACCCCAGCGCCCATGCAGAGATCATGGCCATGCGAAATGCCTCTGCCAAATTAGGCAACTACCGGCTTGATGGCTGTGAACTGTTCGTCACTTTGGAGCCATGCGCCATGTGCGCTGGTGCCATGTTGCACGCCCGTTTGCGGCGCGTAGTTTTTGGTGCGTACGACCTAAAAACCGGCGCTGCAGGGTCCGTTGTGAACCTGTTTGATGAAAAACGACTAAACCACCAAACTGAGCTTGTGGGTGGCGTGTTAGAAGCTCAATGCGCAAAGATTTTGCAGGCGTTTTTCAAAACCAAGAGGGCATTGGCATTGGGTCGCGCTGATGTTTTCCCACTGCGAGAGGACGCTTTGCGAACACCTGAGGCCAGGTTCGCCAGCTTGCCCGGCTACCCTTGGTTGCCAAACTATGTAAACGACCTGGCCACCCTTGATGGTTTGCGCATGCATTATTTGGACGAGGGACCAAGCGATGCATCAACTGTGTTTCTGTGCCTGCACGGCAACCCAGGCTGGAGCTATCTGTACCGGAGAATGCTGCCCATTTGGACCGCGGCCCGCCACCGCGTGGTAGCGCCTGACCTCATCGGGTTCGGCAAGAGTGACAAGCCCAAGCGTGCGGGGGCGCACAGCTTTGCGTTTCACAGGGCGTACTTACTGGAGTTCATAGAACGCCTGGATCTGAGAAATATTGTTCTGGTGGTGCAAGACTGGGGCGGATTGCTGGGTTTGACCTTGCCAATGGAACGGCCTGAACGGTACAAGGGGCTGCTGGTGATGAACACCATCCTGGCTGGTGGTGATGCCGTGCTTCCCGCCGGTTTTTTGGCCTGGCGCGAGATGTGCAAGAAGAAGCCAGACTTCAGCGTCAGCAGGTTGATGGCCCGCGGCAGCCCCCACTTGAGCGTCTCGGAGTGCGAGGCCTATGACGCACCGTTTCCAGACGCAGGACACCGTGCTGCGCTGCGGGCCTTTCCAGCGATGGTGCCAGATGGTCCTGATGCCCCGGGTGCGGAGGTGTCGAGACGGGCCCAACGTTTCCTGACGGACGACTGGAGTGGACAGACTTTGATGTCCGTTGGCCCTTTGGACCCTGTCTTTACCCCGCAAACGATGGTCGAATTGCGCAATCGAATTCGACAATGCCCCGAGCCCGTTATGGTGGAAGGTGCCGGACATTTTGTTCAGGAGCACGGTGAGGTGGTCGCGCACGCGGCGCTCGCCCGCTTTGCTGCTGGATAATGATGGTGTGAAAAAACACATCTATATCTATTCTCCTTCTGGCGCGGTACGAGACAAAGCGGCCTTCAAACGCGGGGTTCGCCGACTCCAGTCCCTAGGCCACGAAGTAGAGGTGGACCAGGACGCGCTGACCAGCCATATGCGATTCGCCGGTGACGATTTGACGCGCCTGGCCGCGATACACCGTGCGTGCGCCAGCGGCGCTGATGTGGCGATGATTTCCCGTGGTGGCTATGGCCTGACCAGAATTCTTCCGGGAATTCGCTATAAGACCGTGGCGAAATCGATTGAGCGAGGCACTCAGTTCGTCGGCATCAGTGATTTCACCGCATTCCAGTTGGCCGTCTTGTCCAAGACCGGCAGTGTTACTTGGGCTGGCCCCGCCTTGTGCGAAGGATTCGGAGTTGGGGGCGCGCTGGAGCTTCCAGACGACATCATGGAAGATTGTTTTAATGATCTATTGACCGGCCAAGGGGAGGGCGCTGGGTGGCGGCAAAATCGCGATGCTGCGCTTGCGCTGGACCCCGGTAAGTTGAACAGCAGCCCGAAGCAGGTGAAGAACGCCACGGTGTGGGGCGGAAACCTGTCGATCGTGGTGTCCCTCTTGGGCACGCCCTATTTCCCGGAAGTGAAGGGCGGCATTTTGTTTTTGGAGGATGTTGGTGAGCACCCCTACAGGGTCGAACGTATGTTGACCCAATTGCTCCACAGCGGAGTTCTGGCCCAGCAAAAAGCGATCGTCATGGGACAGTTTACGGCCTACAAGCTCACGCCCCATGACAAAGGCTTCAAGCTACAAACGGTGATTGATTGGCTTAGAAGCCAAGTCAAAACCCCGATCCTGACAAACTTGCCGTATGGTCACGTCGCTACGAAAGTGCTGTTGCCGGTGGGTGCCAAGGCCGATCTTGTGCTGGACGGTCGAGATGCCTTGCTGTACTGGGGCCACCACGTTTGAATTGCGTTGGTGCGGTTCAATCGCCCAACGGGCTTGGACGTGATGACAGGCCGCGTGGCAAATGCCCCTTGAACATATTGCTTATTTGAATCAGTTTTTTGCGTGCGATCAGTTCTCCGTCAATGGCAGCGATCGCAGCCATTACATCACCTCGCAAATACCAAAGGTCGTGCAGATCATGGGCATATGTGACCCGTGACCGTATCACGGTGGAGCCACCCCCATCCAGGCTGGCAAGCATGGCACAGCGCACATCGTCTAAAACAGATTGAAATCGGGCGTCGTCACCCCCGGTAAGTCCGTTGAACAGACTCTGCATTCCGGTCACAAAATTAGATGGAGTCCAACGCATCTTATTGAATTCGGGTAATTAGCTTTCGCACACCAATTTTTCTTAAATGGTAATTTATTCATGGAGTTGCAGGTGTAACTTCATGTAAAACATGTGTGCACGTCTGTAACTTATCCCTTGGCTAGTTTGGTGCAAATACGCATGGCTTAAAGCGTGATAAACCAGGGATACGCACTGCAAATGGGCATTTTGCGAGGCTTGCCGGTGCTGTGGATTTCACGGCATCTGTAATGCCCTAAACTTGGTACTTACAACAATTTGGAACCTTCGGGAATGGGTGTTCAGGCAACGGTCGTTTTTACAGATTTGCATGGCAGCACGGCCGTATTCGAGTCGCTGGGAAATGCGCGCGCCACAGGTGTGGTTACCGAAATTACGACCTGGATTGCGGAACAATGCGAGTCCCATGGTGGGCGCGTCGTCAAGATGCTCGGCGATGGCGTTTTGGTGGTGTTTTTGGACGCCCGGAACGCCGTTGCGGCCGTTGTCGAGATGCAACGTATTCACTCCAAGCGGACAACAGGCGCTGCTTCTGGTCTCCAAATGCCAATGCGTATAGGAATGGCCAGTGGCGAGGTTGAGATGGTCGGCGACGATTGTTACGGCGATGCCGTCAACGTTGCGTCTCGCCTATGTGATCTTTGTGGACCCAATCAAATTTGGGCGAGCGCTGCTTCGTTAAACTTCGTTGAAGAAGCCTCCGGTGTCACATTTCGCACGCTGGGTCCTATTGGAATCCGCGGGCGTGCCGAACCCTGCTCGGTCTATCAGATCGAATGGCGCCAAGAAGAGGTATCTGACTTCCTCACCATGCAGGGTCAACTCGATGCCGTGTATGCCACTAACGAAGTTGATGCGTTGGGGCGTGAGATCGAGCTCAAGTGGCTGGACAAGACACAACGCTTCAAATCGTTTGAGTTGCCCGTGAATATCGGCCGCGTTCGCACGGTGGAGTTCGTGGTGGATGACCCCAGGGTGTCGCGCACCCACGCGCGGCTGGAGTGGCGCAATGGCAGCGTGATGATCGTGGACATGAGCAGCTATGGGAGCTGGGTTCGGTTTGTTGGAGCCAAAGGTGCCGACGTTTTACTGCGCCGTCAGGAATGTGTCTTGCACGGCAAGGGGATGTTGGCACTGGGTGGATCATTTTCCGACCCCAGCGTCCCCACAGTTCAGTTTTCGGTTTTATAGAGCACAGGAATTCACAAAATCTTCCAGCGTTATCGGGCCATAAGTTAACATAATATACATCGTATGAATTATAGTTCATGAAAAAAAGGTACGCGCGTTGCTACCAAGCCCCTTGGGAATTACGCGCACGGATAAACGCTGCAAGGATGTCGGTCGACTCTGAACGCTTGCCTTTTTGCGCAAAGTCTAGCGCCGCAAGTCCCAGGCTGTTCTTCAATGTCACGTCTGCGCCAGCATCAAGAAGCTGCTTGACTGCAGATGATGTTCCGTACATTGCGGCCATCATGAGCGGCGTGCTCCCGTTTGGGGACGCGGCGTCAATGTAGGCATGTTTGTCTAACAACAACTGGATGATCACGGCATGCCCACCCGTTGCCGCGTAATGCAATGGTGTCCAACCGGTCTTGTTGACATCGGCATCGCGGGAAATAAGCTTTTCACAAACCTCGGTCAAGCCCTTTAACGCGGCCAACATCAACGGGCTTTCGTCCTGCGGAGTTCTCACCTCAACGTCAGTGCCCGTGTGTGCGAGCAACACATCAACCACCTTCAGCGAAGATTCACGCAATGCAACCAGCAGGCCATGCTGACCTCTTGGGTTCACGGTATTGGGATCAAAGCCCCGCTGAAACAAAGCACTGACAACGATTGCATTGTCGTTATCAATGGCTGAGAAATAATCGTCGTATGAGCCTGCCTGCGCAAGAGAAACATGAAGTAATACATATAGATAGGCCAATAACCTCATGTAGTACTTCACAACATCACTCCACTGAATAGTTGTAAAAAGTTGAGGCTGGTCGCCTCGCCAATCTCCTCAACACTGCAAGCCCTGATGGCAGCAAGCTGCTTGGCTACGTAGGGCACATACGACGGGTTGTTGGTCTTGCCCCTAAACGGAACCGGTGCCAAATAAGGGCTGTCGGTTTCGATCAGCAGCCGATCCAATGGGACCCAAGCGGCTACATCCCGAATATCCTGGGCTGTTTTGAAAGTCAATATTCCCGAAAACGAAATATAGAAGCCCATGTCCAACGCGGCCTTTGCAACTTCTGCGTTTTCGGTAAAACAATGGAAAACTCCACCCGCGGAGTCCGCACCACCATCCTCGCCCTCCTCCCGCAAAATGGCCAAGGTGTCAGCAGAGGCATTGCGGGTGTGGATCACCAGCGGTTTGCGCAATTGACGGGCGGCCCGAATATGGGTGCGAAAACGCGCACGCTGCCACTCCATATCGTCCAGCGTCCTCTCCCCTAAGCGGAAGTAGTCCAAGCCGGTTTCCCCAATCGCCACAATCTTGGGCAAGGCTCCTAGCCGCACGAGGTCCTCCAAAGTGGGTTCGGTAACGCCTTCGTTATCAGGGTGCACCCCGACACTTGCCCAAAAGTTGCTGTATTGAAGCGCCAATTGGTGCACACCCGGAAACTCTTCCAATGTGGTGCAAATACACAAAGCACGATCTACCTGGACTTGCGCCATAGACGCGCGTATTTCGTCCATGGAAGCGTTTAGCTCTGGAAATGTCAGATGGCAATGGGAGTCAGTAAACATGGAAATACCAGGTCTCGGCCACGTCATCGTGACCAGAATGGGGTCAGATAGTCTGCGTTGGACGGTCAGACGCCAAGTGCGCGCCCAAAATTTCTTCGATCTTTAGGCGCAGCACGCGGGACTTTTCGTCCTTGGGGAACAAGATTCCAACCCCTTGCGCCCGTCCACCGGCCGCCTTGGCGGGGGTGACCCAAGCCACCTTGCCGGCCACAGGGTAGCGCTGCGTGTCGTCAGGCAGCGACAACAGCACATACACATCGTCCCCCAAAGAGTATTCCCGTGGGGTCGGAATAAACACGCCACCCTCGGTAAACAGCGGAATGTAGGCCGCGTACAAAGCAGCCTTCTCCTTGATGGAGAGCTGAATGACGCTGGGGCGTGGAGTGGGAGTTGGTGACGTGCTCATGAAAAATGCTCAATGCTGCGAGTTTAGGGCCGTTTTGGCCTGTCCTACAAGTGCCTCTTGCATCAGGCCTGCATTGAACGGATGGTCCATCGTTCGCATGGCGCTCGCAAGTGACTTGCTCCACCCGCTCAAAACCCCCAGGGATGGCGGCCGGCCCAGGTCAGTCGGCTCAAAAAAGCGCGGATCGGCACCTGCGTTCACAGCCATCAGATCGTGGCACAGCTTGTGCAAGGAATCGATGATTTGTGGGGGCGACCAGTCCTTGAAGACAACGGCATCGCCACGCGCCATGGCTTTGGGCAATGCGCTCCAAGCATTGGGGTCAAGCCCTGACCGGTAGAAGGCCATGGCATCTTCAGGGCGTCCACCGCAAGCCTTGAGCGTCAGCTGTGCGATTCGACCGTCCACACCCAGCGATTGCATCCAATCCAGACTGGACTGCGCATCGGGCCAATGCATGGAGTGTCCCAAACACCGACTGCGGATGGTGGGCAGCAACTGGTGCGCAGATTCACTGGCCAGAACAAATTTGACGTCGCCCGGTGGTTCTTCCAGTGTCTTGAGCAACGCGTTGGCTGTGATTGCATTCATGTTCTCGGCGGGAAACACCAAAACCACCTTGCCACGCCCCCGTGCGCTGGTGCGCTGGGAAAACTCCACCGCGTCGCGCATGGCGTCCACCCGGATCTCCTTGCTGGCCTTGCGCTTCTTGTCGTCGACTTCGGCCTGCGCCTTTTCACTTAATGGCCAACCCAGCTCCAGCATCGTCACTTCGGGCATCAGCACGCACATGTCAGCATGCGTGCGCACGTCAATGGCGTGGCAGCTGCCACAGATGCCGCAGGCACCAGAAATGCCATCACGGTCCTGCTTGGGCTGCTCACACAACCACGCCCGCGCCAACTCCATGGCCAAGCTGTACTGACCCAGGCCGGACGGGCCGTGCAACAGCCAGGCGTGACCACGTTGCGCCAGCAATTGGCGCGTCTGCAGCCCAATCCAAGGCGGGGTCATGGCAGATATCCTTTGTTGCGCACCGCCCGTTCCACATCCATCCACACGACTTCCGCCGCTTGATTCGCATCAATCCGGGCAAAGCGTATCGGGTCGGCGGCCATTCTCAGGGCATAGCCATGGGCTACCTTCGCAAAAAATGACTGGGGTTGCGACTCAAACTTATCCGGTAGCCGCGCACTGACCAGCCTTTGCGCCGCCACTTCGGCGGGCAGGTCAAACCAGAGCGTTAAATCTGGCTGCAATACATGAAGCACTTCACCTGACCCACTAGCTACGGAAGTTCCCTGCACCCATTGCTCCAGCACCGAGAGTGTTTCCCAATCAAATCCCCGCCCGCCCCCTTGGTACGCAAAGGTTGAATCGGTAAAACGATCGCACAAAATCACCTCGCCGCGCGCCAGTGCGGGCGTGATGACCTGCAACAGGTGGTCGCGCCGGGCGGCAAACACCAAGAGCGCCTCGGTCATGGCATCCATGGGGTCGTTCAATACCAACTGGCGCAACTGCTCGGCCAGCGGCGTGCCGCCGGGCTCGCGTGTCAGGGTGACCGTGCGCCCCTGCGTGCGCAAGGCGCGGGCAAGCCCGTCGATGTGGCTGGATTTCCCGGCGCCATCGATACCTTCAAAACTGATAAAAAGTCCACTCATCTGCTCTTTCATTGACTCATTGTCCACGCTGGTACTTGTTGACTGCGCGGTTGTGCTCATCTAGCGTCGCGCTGAATTGGCTGCTGCCATCGCCTTTGGCTACAAAGTACAGGGCCTTGGACTGTGCAGGTTGCACGGCCGCCAGCAACGCGGCTTTGCCAGGCATGGCGATTGGGGTTGGGGGAAGGCCACTGCGGGTGTAGGTGTTCCAGGGCGTATCGGTTTGCAGGTCCACTTTGCGCAAGTTGCCATTGAACGATTCGCCCAAGCCATAGATCACGGTGGGGTCGGTTTGCAACCGCATTCCGATGCGCAGGCGGTTGCTGAACACGGCACCAATCAGCGGCCGGTCAGCGATGCGCCCGGTTTCTTTTTCGATGATGCTGGCCAGCACCAATGCCTGCTCAGGTGTTTGCAGCGGCGTTTGGGACGTGCGCTGTGCCCATGCCGCATCCAGCTTCTTGTCCATGGCGCGCAAGGCACGTTGCAGCACGGCCAAGTCGCTGGAGCCTTTGGAATAGGTGTAGGTGTCGGGGAAGAACCGCCCCTCCGGGTGCAGCCCGGGTTTGCCCAGTTGCTCCATGATGGCGATTTCAGACAGATCTCGCGTGAGGGGCTTGAGATACGGTGCCTTCAATAACGCGCCGCGCACCTGCCGAAAGGTCCAGCCCTCTACCAGCGTCACGCTACGCATAGCCTCGTCGCCCTGCACCAGTTTTCGCAGCAAACTGCTTGGCGTGGTGCTTTGGTCCAGCTCATAGCTTCCCGCCCTGATTTTGCGGGACTCGCCCGACAAGCGGAACCACCAATACAGAAGCGTCGGATTCACAGGCACCCCCGCCTCGGCCACGGTCAATGCGATTCCCCGGACACTGGTGCCAGGCTCGATCGACAGGTCCACCGAGGGTGCGGGCATCTCAAATGGTTGGTTCAACCACCAATATCCAAGACCTGCGGCACCCAGGCAAGCGACAAGCACTGCTACAAAAAATAAACGCACAGCCCTACATCCCATGTGAAACGATGGGAGGAATCATAATTCAGCCAACAGACAATCAATATAAACAGCGGGGATCAATGCAGTGACCGACAAGCAAATAGTTTCGCCTCTGAATGGGGTAGCCGCCCTCACCCATCTGGGTGTTATCAAAATTGTGGGCGAAGAGGCTGCGAAATTCATCCACGGGCAGCTCACACAAGATTTCTCACTCCTGGGCACTGACACTGCACGCTTAGCCGCGTTTTGCTCAGCCAAGGGGCGCATGCAAGCGAGTTTCATTGGATTCAAACGCAGCCCGGACGAAATACTGCTGGTGTGCAGCCGTGACATTCTTGCGCCTACCCTGAAACGCCTGTCCATGTTCGTCATGCGGGCCAAGGCCAAGCTCAGTGATGCCTCAGAAGAAGTTGCACTGTATGGCCTGGCCGGTGATGCTATACAAAACATAGCTGCTCACGCACAGCCTGCCTGGGCTAAGGCCGATTTTGATACTAATATCGTGATCAACCTTTATCCCGCTGACGGTGTACCCCGCCAGCTGTGGGTGGCCCCTGCCAACACGCCAGCTCCGCAGGGGCCGCCACTTGCGCTGGAGTTGTGGCTTTGGGGTGAGGTGCGTAGCGCCGTGGCAACCATTACCGCCCCAGTCGTTGAGGCCTTTGTGCCGCAAATGCTCAATTACGAGTCGGTGGGTGGGGTCAACTTCAAGAAGGGCTGTTACCCCGGCCAGGAAGTAGTGGCCCGCAGCCAGTTCAGGGGCACCCTCAAGCGCCGCGCCTTTGTGGTGCATTCCGACACGCAATTGGCCGCCGGTGACGAAGTTTTCGGCGCAAATGGCGACGCGCAGCCGGTGGCCACGGTGGTGCAAGCCGCCCCAGCCCCAGCCGGAGGCTTTGACGCAATCATCTCGGTCCAGTTGTCGGCGCTGGAGCAAGGCCCACTGCATCTGGGGTCCGTTACCGGCAGTGAGCTAACGCTGTTTCCGCTGCCTTACGCACTACTTGAAGACCTTTGAGAAAAACCTGACAAAATACGCATTAACAACCTGTAAACTTGTGCCGATACAGCGGTTTAAACGCTGGGGGATTGTCTGCCGTGTTTCAATAAATAGTGTCAAGAAGAGATTGGGTTACTAGATGTCCGCACCATTGACCAAAGAAGAAGCCTACGCCCAACTGGGTGCCATTACCCGTGAGATGCATGAGGCCCTAACGGCGCTGGGCGGGAACCAGCTGCATGCCATCATGAGCGAGATACCGGATGCTCGGGACCGCCTTATGTATGTCGGCAAGATGACCGAAGACGCCGCCAACAAAGTGCTCACCCTGGTCGAAACCGGCAAGCCTGAGTGCGATGACCTCGCCAAACGTGGGCTCGAATTGGGCCAATCGCTGACCCGAATGGCAGCCACCGAAGACCTGAGTGTTGAGCGCGCCAAGGGCTTGATGCTGGTTTGCGGGAAATTTGCTGAGCGTTCCGCCAAGTTCGCCGAAGGCCAGGCCAATGTGTTGAGCGACATCATGATGGCGCAGGATTTCCAGGATTTGTCCGGGCAGGTGATCAAAAAGGTCATCGACATCATCACCCGAACCGAGATGCAGTTGGTGCACTTGCTGATCGACAGCGCCCCTGAATCGGTTGCAGCGACTGCCGCAGCGGCTGGCCGCCCCGCCTTGGAAGCGGCTTCGGTTGATGAGCACAAGTTGGAAGGCCCACAGACCTCCGACAACGCACTGCAACAAAACGACGTGGACGACCTGCTAGCGTCTCTCGGCTTCTAAGGCAATTTCCTTTGGCTTGAAAATGCCTCTCGCAGGGCGCGTGCAGCGTCCGCATGGGCTTGAACCGCCTCTTTTATGGCGCGTCCCATTTTGATGAATTCGTGCACCACACCACGGTAAATTTCCAGGTCCACAGCCACGCCAGCCATGCGCAGGCGGTCGGCAAACTGGATGCCTTCGTCCACCAGCGGATCGCATTCCGCCAGACCGAGCCAGGCCGGTGCAAGGCCTGACAAATCAAGCACCTGCCCGTCTTCCGTCACGCCGTCCAGTGGGGCAAAGCGCCAGTCATCGCGGTCTTGTGCGCCGCGAATGTACTGGTTAAAGAAGTAAGTGATGTGGGGCTCTTCCAACACAAAGCCATCGGCAAAGGTGCGGTGCGATTGCGTATTTTGGTGCCCGGCGCAGCCTGGGTAGAACAACAATTGCAAGGCAAGTGGCAAGCCAGCGTTGCGCGCCTCCACGGCGCAGGCAGCCGCCAATGTGCCACCCGCACTGTCACCGCCCACCGCGATGCGCCGCACGTCAAGCCCATACGCGGCGCCCCGGCGCGCCACCCACTGCACGGCATCCCAGGCATCGTCATGGGCCGTGGGGAACTTGTATTCAGGCGCCAAGCGATAGTCCACCGACAGTACCGCACAGCACGCCAGATGGGCCAGGCGGCGACACAGGCCATCGTGCGACCCCACGCTGCCAATGGTGAACCCACCACCGTGGAAATACACCAATACCGGCAAACTGTCCGTGTTGTCCGTGTTGTCTGCATAGAGGCGCACCGGAATGTCAAACCCATCCCGGGACGCAATGCTGAACGATTCGACCCGTGCCAACGCCTGCTTGGGCAACTCCAGCACGCCCGACCCTGCCTCATAGGCAAGGCGTGCCTGCCCGGGGCTTAATGCATGCAGTGGCAGGCGCACTGCACGCGCCATGCGCTCCAGTACCCCGTGCATTGCAGGGGTTAACAGCGCCTTGGGGTTGCGGTGATGGTAATGATGGGGACTCATGGCGGGCGGCGTTATTGCTACAGTATTGTTTTTATCCATCCTACACGCCCAAACACCATGTCCCTCATTTACTACGTGACACAAGTTCAGTTTGAATTCGGCGCAATCCAGTTGCTCCGGGCCGAGTGCGAGCGGGTCGGCATCACGCGCCCCTTGATCGTGACGGACCAGGGTGTCAAAGCGGCGGGCATATTGCAAAAAGCACTGGACGCATTGCCCGGCATGCCGGTGGCGGTATTTGACCAAACCCCGTCCAACCCAACTGAGAGCGCCGTGCGCGCAGCGGCAGAGGTATACAAGGCCCACCTGTGCGATGGGCTGATTGCCGTGGGCGGTGGTAGCGCCATCGATTGCGCCAAGGGTGTGGCCATTGCCGCCACCCACGAAGGCCCCCTCACCCACTACGCCACGATTGAAGGCGGCTCACCCCGCATTACGGACAAGGTCGCTCCCCTCATCGCAGTACCGACCACCAGCGGCACTGGCAGCGAGGTGGCACGCGGTGCCATTTTGATTGTGGATGACCACCGTAAATTGGGCTTTCATTCGTGGCACCTGGTGCCAAAGGCCGCCATTTGCGACCCCGAGCTCACGCTGGGCCTGCCGCCCCAACTCACCGCGGCTACCGGCATGGATGCCATTGCGCACTGCATGGAAACCTTCATGGCCCCAGCCTTCAACCCACCGGCCGACGGCATTGGGCTGGATGGTTTGCAGCGCGCCTGGGCGCACATTGAACGTGCCACCCACAACGGGCAAGACCGCGAGGCCCGCCTGAACCTGATGAGTGCCTCCATGCAAGGGGCCATGGCGTTTCAAAAAGGTCTGGGCTGCGTGCACTCCCTGAGCCACAGCTTGGGCGGCGTAGACCCGCGTCTGCACCACGGCACCCTGAACGCCATGTTTTTGCCTGCCGTGATTGCCTTCAATGCACAGGCCGAGTCCATCCAGAAGGAACATCGCTTACAGCGCATGGCTTATGCAATGGGCTTGGCGTCTGCCAATGATGTCGCCGAAGCGATTTGGGACATGAATGCGCGCTTGGGCTTGCCCACCGGCTTGGCTGCCCTGGGCGTCACACCGGCCATGTTTGACCAGATCATTGCCGGTGCCATGGCCGACCACTGCCACAAAACCAACCCCCGCCTTGCCACGCCGGACGACTACCGCGAGATGCTGATCCAGTCCATGTAGGCGAAGAAGGCCTTAAACCGGCCTCATCTCAAGAGCCCATCCCCCGAAATTCGGACACTTTGTAAAGTTGCACCGATGCAAGTTCCAACTGGATCCAAATCTCACGGTGTCCGGCGCTGACGGGGCTTTCCTTCCAGCGCGATTACCCTCAAAATGCCTTGGCTCGAATTTCAACAGTGAGCTGATTGCAGTTATCTAAGGCGTTCAGCTCTAAGGCGGGTATGTCGCGGTACCTGCCATCCACGAATGTCAGGTTACCGGCAGCCGACTCCGCAAAATGGGAACCGCACGCAAATTTCAATCTTTGCTTAGTTTCTTTTTGAGTCCCTCTGGACCCTGTCGAACAATCTCATAATCAGAGGTGCGAAGCCCCCGCAGCAGCATTTCAGTTTCGTCACTTGCAATGCCGAGCGCTTCAAGGCTGTGCGCGGCCAGTCGCAAGCTTGCCTCCAGTGCTTCCGGATATGCCCGTGCAACTCCCACGCGGCGCAGTTCATCGCATGTCGCCAAGTTCCCTGCACGTGCAACGATGTCGATATGCGGGGTCAATGACTTAATGAGTGCAGCCGCTCTGACAGCCGCCTTGCCGTCATCAATGGTCAGCACGACAAGTTCGACGGACTGAAGCGTCACACTGCCAAGTAGCTCTCGGTTGCAGATGTCTCCGTAATAGACGGGGTGCCCTTCCAGCCGCCAAAGGTTTACCAATGACGCATCTGAATCCAATGCAACATAGGGAATACCACTGCTTTCGAGGATCATTCCGACGGTATGACCCACCCGGCCATAACCGGCAATGACCACGCGCGGAGCCCTGTTTTCAATTTGCCTCATGAACTGTGCCCCACCAACGACATGCGGACTATCGCCGCCATGGCGATGGGCAAGTGATGCGCCCAACTTGGCAAGCATAGGCGCGAGCAGCATCGTGACCGAAACAACACCAATGGCAGAAACGAAGGTTGCGTCATCGACCACGCCCATTGCCTTTCCCGCGCCGAATAAGACGAAGCCGAATTCGCCCCCCTGCGACAGCATCAACGCGACCTTGATAGCAGAAGCTTTGCCAGTGCCGAAGCACAGGCACAGTCCATAAAGAATGGCTGCCTTGAGGGCGATGATCACAAATACATGTGTAGCAAGCACCATAGGTTGCTTTGCGAGTTCCACCACATCGACCGACATGCCAACGGCCACAAAGAATAGGCTCATGAGTAACCCTTTATGGGGTTCCATGGTCGCTTCAATCTGCAAGCTGTAGCGCGAAGTGGAAAGCATCATGCCCATCAGGAATGCTCCCAATGCCATAGACATTCCCGCCTTGTCCATTGCCAGCGAGGCAACGAACATGGCGGCCAGGGCCGCTAGAAAGAACGCTTCGTGGTGGTTCTTGCGCGCTAGATAGTCGAGTACCCTTGGCACTACGTATCGTCCACCTGCCACCACCGCCAAGACCATTGCCACAGCTAGGCCCAGGCGCTCCACAATGGGCGTCGATTGAGTTGATGCATGCGCGCCTGCGATCACTGGGATCAATGCCAGCAGCGGAACAACGGCGAGATCTTGCATGAGCAGCACAGCGAACGCCACTTGCCCATGTTCGCTGGCAATCTCGCCTTTGTCGCGCAGGATCTGCATGACGATCGCCGTGGACGACAGCGCGAAGCCCGCTCCAAAAAGAAGAGTTGTTTCCCAGTCAGGGTAGTAAAGTTTGAAGTAGCAGGCAATTGCCAATGTAGTCAAGGCGACCTGGAGGGAGCCCAGACCAAACAACATGCGGCGCAAACCCCACAGGCGCTTGGGCTTCATCTCCAACCCGATGAGGAACAGGAGCATCACGACGCCAATTTCCGTGAAATGGCGAACACTATCCACCTCTGTGGTCACAAACGGCCCCGGTGTATGGGGGCCCACAATGATTCCCGTGACCAGCAGGCCGAGAATAGTTCCCAAACCAAAGTGCCGGAACAGCGTGACTGCGACCGATGCGACAAGCAAAAGTAGTACGGCAGAGTAGATAAACGAATGAGGATCCATCCGTCCATCCTAATCCGAATGGCACGGCCTATCCGTCGCCAAATGCGCTGTGGGCCCAAATTGACCATGTTCAACCAATGTGGTGCAGCGGTCGGTAAGTGAGGGCTTTCGCAGATGCGACGTGGACAACCTTTGTGGCAAACTCGGAATCTTGAAATTTAAGGAGTTTTCGATGAGGAGGACGGTGATCGCATTGACGATGGCCTTCGTTGGATCCTATGCCACAGGTCAGGTCGTGGTTGGCAAATCTGTGGGCCAGGATCTCTATTTGCCAATTTACTCGCACGTTTGGCACGGCGAGATGAGCAAGAACGTGCCAGAAAAGACGCTGGTTTCCGTGTCTGTCAGTGTGCGCAATACTGACTCATCAAAGGCGATTCGCATCCTGTCCGCAAAATACTTTGATACCCAAGGCAATGGGCTCCGAGAATATGTCGCGTCACCCATGACCATTGGTCCCATGGGCACCTATGAGTTGTTTGTGCCTCGTAGCGACGACACGGGCGGATCAGGGGCAAATTTTGTTATTCGATGGCAATCTGATAAGCCCGCCAATCCGCCAATCGTGCAAGGTCTTCATGCCAATTTGACAGTGGGCCGCTCTCTCACGTTTACTACCTCCGCAGTGGTGATGCCAGCCGAGTAAGGTAGATCGATCGGGAATAAGTGTGACGTCATTTAACTTAGACCTTGATTTGCAGCGGGTGTCAGTTTGGGACTTGAATAGTCTTCAATTGGGCGAGCCGGACAATGTTTACTGGCGCTTGAAAGTGAGATTTCAAACGCGAAGTCTTACTACATTCACTGACCGAGGAAATCTACTGGCTTAGCCAAGGGGTTGGCTGTTGCACGTTCAATGCGGGCGAATGTCATTCGGGGATGACGGTGGTCTGATTGTCAGTTCGGCGCTCCCAACACGGGTTCTAGCAGCCTGGTCAATTGATGTCCGTGTCAATGCGGAAAAACTAAACGAGCACCAGTCGATGTACATGGCCCATCACCGGGAGAGTGTGTTTCTGAACTACTGCCAATAACTTGAGCGCCATGCCACTGGGTTGTTTGCTGCCGGACTCCCACTTTTGATCTGCGTTGGAGCCAAAGTTGCTGGCATATCCAGGCAGGTCTCATCAAACTGACGCATCGTAGTTTGGTCAATGCCACCGACCTTTTGCAACGCAGTAGCAAAGGTATCAGGCCGTTAACTCGGCCAAGGCCTTCTTGAGCGCGGCATTCTCTGCGGTCAACTCACTGATGGTTTGTTTGAGGCGGGCAATGATGCCTTCAGGGGATTCGGGCTCGGTGCGTGCCACGGCGTTGGCCACGCGCACCTGCCTGGCTGCTTGCTGCAGCTCCTTCCTTCCACCCGCCACGGCCGTTAACTGCTCCTGCGCGGGTAGCGATGCCACCGTGGCGGCGGCGTTAATGGAAATCGCCCCCGACTTCACCGCTGCCACCAATTCTGGCGTCGCCAACTTCTGGATTTTTTCGATCTGACTGATCGCATTGCTGCTGACGCGGGCGGCGCGGGCAATGGCCTCGCGGGTCACCATGGGCTCGGGCGCTTGCAGCCCGGGGACCGCTGGCGTTGACGGCCCTTCAGTGTTGGATTGCACCCGTGCGGTCATGATGTCTTTCTTGCGCAAGGCCAGCACGCCGCGCTGGAAATCGGACACGCTGCGGCGGCCCAGATGCTGGTCGATCATCCACAGGTGCACATCATCCAGCGACTTGAACCGCTCGTTGTTCACGGTGTTAAACGCAATGCCGTGTTTTTTGCAAATACCGTAACGGTTGTGGCCATCCACCAGCACATCCCCCCACAACACCAGTGCATCGCGACAGCCCTCGGCCAGAATGCTGCGCTCCAGCGCGGCATGTTCATCAGAGGTCAGCGGGTCGATGTAGGCAAGTAGTTCTTCGTTAACCGTGATGTTCATGGAGGCGCAGACAAAATGATGGCAGGGGCGCCATTCTAAAAGCCCACGGCCTTCAGTCCGGCATCAAGTCCAGCAAAGTCTGTTCAATTTCATGAAACAGGGGTCGCGTTGCGCCGTCGTCTGCAAAGCACTGGTTGCGCAACCGCGCAAGCGCGCGGTACAGATCCGATTCCCCCGAAAGTTCGGGGCTGCGCGCCAGCAGTTCTTCCAGCAAGCAGGCAAAAGCGCGCACCTCAATACGTTGCAAGGCATTGGCCAGCGCTGTGTCTTCGGGTGCATAGAAAGAAGCCGCACCAAAATCACCCAGCAGGGCAACGCCCTGCCCGTTGTGCAAGATGTTGTGGGCATACAAATCACCGTGCATCAGGCCTTGTGCGTGCAAGTGCCGTGCCGCAGATGCCATTCCCTGTGCAATCCCCAGCAATGCGGCCACACCAAACCCTTGGTCGGCCGCGTAAACATCACGGGTGCAGGAGTCCAGACTGGGTGGGCTGGCCAGGTTGACAAACTCCGCGGCTATCAGCTCCATCACCAGGCCAATCACGCCGTGGGAGTGTCCGGCTACCTTGCCCAGCACCGGAATCAAGTGGCGGTGCCCACCCGCGTGGATGCAGGCCGTCATCTCGCAGTGCGGCAAACCATCGCTGGTGACGTCCCCTTTGAAAAGTTTCACGGCCACGGGTTGTTGCACGATTGCAGTGTCCTCACTTTCCAAATACGCATGGTGGATCACACCCGAGGCGCCCTCCCCCAGCACATGGCCCAATTGCAGGCGCGTCCAGGCAAGACCGGTGGTGGCCGTGTTGGCCAAGGCGGTGGCTTCCAGCGCTGCGCAAAACGGGTTACCTGCAAAGGCCAGCCACGAAAGCCGGGGCAGTGTCAGTAACACCGACGGGAATTCGGTAAGGCGGTTGGCCGCAATGCGCACCAACTCAAGCCGGGTGCAATGCGCAAGCTCAGCGGGCAGGCTGTGCAGCTGGTTGCCGGCCAGCATCAGCTTTTGGAGCTGGGTGCAGTCGCCAATTTCGCCCGGCAGTGCCTGAACCTGGTTATCCGTCAGGATCAGCCAGCGCAGGGTGCGCGGCAGTGCCTGGGCGGGCACGCGCCGAATTTGATTCGCCTTGAACCCGACCATGGTGAGTTGCTGGCATTGCCCCAGCACGCCAGGGAGCTCGGTGAACTGGTTGTCGGAGCAAAACAGAATCCGCAACTTGTGCAGGCGTGGCAAGTCGTTTGGCAGCGCGCTTAGCGCATTGCCCGACAGGTCCAGTACCTCCAGCGAGTCTGCAAGGTCAAAAATTTCACGCGGGAACTCGGTCAGGCCACAGGCCAGCTTGACGAGGGTGGCGCCCGCCAGTGCTCCACTGCGCAGTTGCTCAAGCGTTTGCATGTGGCAGGGGGGCTAAAGCGGCTGTACCCGCGCCATGTCCGGGCGCTCCAGCCAATGCGCAAACTCATCCGCCAGCTGTTCGCTGGCACGGGTGGCGGTGGTCCAGGCCTTGACCCGGGCCGCCAAATCATTGCCGTAGTGGGTGAAATCGGTGCGGTCGGGCAACTTGCCGTTGGGCAGTGTTTTGACCCACTCGGGGTTAGGTGCCAGCAGCAGCATGGTGTCCAGATGGTGGGTGGCATGGTGACGCCATTTGAGCTGCTTGTCCAGCCAGCCAGGCACCACGCTTTTTTGAAAGTGCGGGTAAAGCACAATATTTTCAGAGCCTTTTAGGCCTGTAGCCCCCGTAGAACCTGCGCGAGCAGCTCCTGTATTGATAGCATTCGATTGGCCCGCCGGGTAGTTCAGATGCAAGTGGTAGTCGGTAATGCCGCCGTCCCAATAGGCGCCAGGCGGAGCGCCGGGGATGTTTTGCACCGCCTTGAGTACAAACGGAATAGAGCAACTGGCCTGCAGCGCCGGGGCAAAGTTGGCCTCGGTCAAGGGCACTTGGCGGGTGCGGTAGTCCTGCGTGCCAAAGGGCAAGGGCGAGTTTGAAAACACCACCCGCTCCAGCCACGCGCCCATGGACTTGCGGTGCACGGTGTTGGTCAAAAAAGCCCCGAAGTAGCCCAATGGCGTGCGCACGCCATGCTCGGAGCCCAGCAGGTGCCGCCCACGCGAGGTGATGATGTGCAGCCGGTAACGGGAGTGGTTCAACACCTGCGGCACCTGCCCGCTGTAAAACGCCCGCAGGTTGGTGCCAAACAGCTCACTGACAAACTCGGCACTCGGTCGCTTTTGGCCGGGAATGGTCTCGTAGTGCTGGTGGATGTAGTCGTGCTCCAGCCTTTGCAGCGCTTGAACGGGTTGGTCCAGGCACGCGGTGGCCATGCGCCATGCACCAATGGAGGCGCCCACCAGGTCCACCGGGTGCTCAGAGTGTGGTAGCCAGTCGCCAAAAATATAGCGGTCCAGCGCGCCCAAGATCAGCCCCTTGGGGCCGCCGGCGGCGGCCGGAATGGTGCAGACATCGCCGGGTTGCAGGCCATGGCTGGCAATGGCCGCAATGGCTTTGGGGCCGGCGTAGAGTTGAAGGGCGCGCATAGAAAATCAGGGGATGGGGGGCCAACTACCAGTGCACGGCCCAGTCAAATGGGTCTTGTTGCAACACCATGTCGATGTCCAGCTCCAGCACCTCGCCCACACTACCGGGGAATGTGACGGCCATTTCGCGCTCGGTCATGTTTGCCTCTTTGGCGCGGGCCCGCCAAGCCGCCAGGTGGATCACGCCTGCCAGGGGTTCGTAGACATTGTTGTCAAAGGGGGCGTATTGGTGCTCCAGAGCATCCACCATGGGTTGGGGAAACTGCCACATGCGGGCAAACCCGGCGCCCACATCGGAATAGCAATAGCCAAAGAAATGGCGTTCGGCCCTGGCACGGCGCATGTCCAGCGGCGCCACTTCGGCATTCAGTTTGGCGATGTGCTCTGGCATGCCCAAATGCATGGCCAGTTCGCCCACCGCATGGATCAAGCCGCAGGTAAAAGCGGCCTGCTGGTTTTGCCGCACCACGCCCGCAAGTGAACGTGACACTTTGGCCACATCCAGGCTGTAGTTCCAGAAATGCTGCAGGTCCAGGCCCGGCACGGCCTTGAGCGAAGCGCCAGCCGCCGCCGCCTGCGCCATGGTGCGCACATGGGTCAAATTGAGCAGGGCCAGCGCCTCGGACACGCTGCTGATTTTGCCGCTGAGCTGGAAAAAACTGGAGTTGGCGAGCTGCAGCAGCCGTGTGGTGAGCGCGGGGTCGGTACTGATGAGTTGCGTGATCTTGCGCAGATCGGCATCCGGGCGGTCAAGCTCGCTGAGCAGCAAGGCCACCACTTTGGGGATGCTGGGCAGGTTGAATTGCAGCTCCAACAACGCACTCAGTTTCATTTGAAAACACCTTTTTCTTTAGCCGGTCTGGTCGCTGATTATGTGGCTTGGATCTGCAGCCTGGGATGCAGCTTTAAACCGCAGCCTGGGCGGCTGGGCGCTCTGCTTCGTGTCCCCCGGCCTTTGGCCTCCTCCTTTACCTACGCAGAACGCCCAGCCACCCAGGCTGCTTGCGTTTGCGTTTGGTGGCAGTGCGCGCCCTAATTTGTAGCGTTTTTTGTAGCGTTTGGGATTCTTGCCACCGTGCTTTTTACCTTTTACTTCGCGTTCTTACTGTTTTTAGCGCTTTAGCTTGGCAAAGGCGGAGGCCATGGCTGAGCCGCCGCCCAGGCTGCTGTCCTGGCGGCTGCCCTGCTGGCGTTCACCACGGGCGGGGCCTTGGTAGCGGTTGTCGCCTGAGCGGTCTGAGGCACTGCGGGCCGGGGCCGCGCCGATTTTCATGGTCAGGGCAATGCGCTTGCGGGCTACATCCACCTCCACCACTTGCACGTTGACAATGTCGCCGGTCTTGACCACTTCGCGGGCGTCGGTGACAAACTTGTGGCTGAGCTGGCTCACATGCACCAAGCCGTCCTGGTGCACGCCCAGGTCAATGAATGCGCCAAAGGCGGCGACGTTACTCACGGTGCCTTCCAGAATCATGCCTTCCACCAAGTCCTTGATGTCTTCCACGCCGTCGTTGAAGCGGGCGACCTTGAAGTCGGGGCGCGGGTCACGGCCTGGCTTTTCCAGCTCGGCAAAGATGTCCTTGACGGTGATCACGCCAAACTTTTCATTGGCAAACAGCTCGGGGCGCAGGGTTTTTAGCATGTCGGCACGGCCCATGACCTCGGCCACGGGTTTGCCGGTCTTGGCGATGATTTGCTCGACCACCGGGTAGGTTTCGGGGTGTACGCCGGTCATGTCCAGCGGGTTGGTGCCCCCGCGAATGCGCAAAAAGCCCGCGCTTTGCTCGAAAGTCTTGGCACCCAGGCCGGTGACTTTGAGCAGGTCCTGGCGGCTGGCAAATGCGCCATTCGCTTCACGCCAACGCACCACCGCCTTGGCCACGGTGCCCGACAGGCCAGACACGCGACTCAACAAGGGCACGCTGGCCGTGTTCAGGTCCACACCGACCGAGTTCACGCAGTCTTCCACCACGGCGTCCAGCATCTTGGCCAGATCGCTCTGGTTCACGTCGTGCTGGTACTGCCCCACGCCGATGGATTTGGGGTCAATCTTGACCAGCTCGGCCAGCGGGTCTTGCAGGCGACGGGCAATACTGGCTGCGCCGCGCAGGCTAACGTCCACATCGGGCATTTCTTGGCTGGCGTATTCACTGGCGGAGTAGACCGAAGCGCCGGCCTCGCTGACGACGACCTTGGTAAGGTGACTGGGTGGCAGAGGGTTCTGCGTAGGTAAAGGAGGAGCCGGCAAAGCGGGCGGGGGACACGAAGCAGAGCCCTCTGCCGCCCAGCCACCTGGCGTCATAGCTGAGCTTTTGCCAAGCAACTTGATCAAGTCCCCCGCCAGCTTGTCCGTCTCACGGCTGGCCGTGCCGTTGCCAATGGCAATCAGGTTCACGCCGTGGCGCATGCACAGCGCACCCAGGGTGTGCAGCGAGCCCTCCCAATCCTTGCGCGGCTCGTGCGGGAATACGGTGGCGGTTTCTACCAGCTTGCCGGTGGCGTCGACCACGGCCACTTTGACGCCGGTGCGGATGCCAGGGTCTAAGCCCATCACCACGCGTGGGCCAGCGGGGGCTGCCAGCAGCAGGTCGCGCAGGTTGTCGGCAAACACCTTGATGGCGACCTTTTCAGCGTCTTCCCTTAGCCGGGTGAACAGATCCCGCTCGGTGGACAGGCTCAGCTTCACGCGCCAGGTCCATGCCACGCATTTACGGATCAAATCGTCGGCGGCGCGTCCCATGTGGCTCCAGCGCAGGCGCAAGGCAATGCGCGCCTCGGCCAGCGAGACGACCGGGGCTGCTCTTGTTTTGATAGCTGCTTGCGCAGTAGCCACGGGGGCTACAGGCACATTTGATGCCAAAACAGGCTCTGGAAGCACGAGCTTGGCGTCCAGAATGTCCAGCGAACGGCCGCGAAATACCGCCAGAGCCCGGTGTGATGGCACGCGCCCAATCGGCTCGTCGTATTCAAAATAGTCGCGGAACTTGGCCACATCGGCGTTGGCTTCGTCCTTGCCGTCCATGCGCTTGGACTGGAACAGGCCCTCAGCCCACAACCACTCGCGCAGGTCTTGCACCAGCGCCGGGTCTTCGGCCCAGCGTTCGGAGAGCAGGTCACGCACGCCGTCCAGCACCGCTTGCACGGTGGAGAAGTCGGTTTGCTTGTCCTCGCCCTCCACTACCGGGCGCATGGGGATGACGTACGCCAGCGCCTCATCGGCAGGCACCAGTGTGGGATTGGCAAACAGCGCGTCGGCCAGCGGCTCCAGCCCGGCCTCGCGGGCCAATTGGCCTTTGGTACGGCGTTTGAGCTTGAAGGGCAGGTAAATATCTTCCACTTCCTGCTTGGTGCCCGCGTTGGCGATGGCCGCCATCAGCGTGGGGGTGAGCTTGCCCTGCTCATCAATGGCTTTGATCACCGATTCCTTGCGGTCGCGCAGCTCACGCAGGTAGCTCAGGCGGGTCTCCAACTCACGTAGCTGAATGTCATCCAGCCCATCGGTCACTTCCTTGCGGTAACGGGCAATAAACGGCACGGTGGCCCCACCATCCAACAAATTGACGGCGGCTTCCACTTGGTTAGGTCGAACACGGATTTCTTGCGCAATTTGCGCGATGATTTTTTGCATGACGGGGGAGCGAACTGAAGCTAACTAGAACAAGGGCGGGAGTTTGCCACATGCGGCGTGTAGAAAAAAACGGGCTTACTTGAAAAGTGGCGTCATTTGATTCAGTAATAATGAAACAAAATAACCGTTGGAGCTCCGCGTGAACACAAACAGTACGACTTCAAACATATTGGTAAGAAACAACGTCAAAGTTTTGGAGGGTGGTGCCCCTGTACTGTTGTATGCCCATGGATTTGGGTGCAATCAAAACATGTGGGATCGCGTCACACCCGCGTTTGCATCCTCCCACAAGCAGATATTGTTCGACTACGTGGGCAGCGGGCAATCCGACATTGCGGCCTTCGACCCCGACAAATACGCCAGCCTCAACGGCTATGCCCAAGATATTCTTGATATTTGTGATGCTCTGGATTTGAAAAGTGGCGTCATTTTCGTTGGCCATTCGGTCAGTTGCAGCATCGGACTTCGCGCATCGATTGCCCGCCCGGGGCTTTTCGCCAAGTTAGTGCTGATTGGCCCCAATCCGTGCTTCGTCAACCAAGCGCCTGATTACGTCGGTGGTTTCGAGAAAGAAGACCTGGAAGGGCTTCTCGCCCTAATGGACCAAAACTACATTGGATGGGCGAACTATCTTGCGCCGGTGGTGTCGGCACAGGGTGAATCCGGTGCAGTAACCGCGGAACTCTCAGACAGTTTTTGCTCGACCGATCCACAGGTTGCAAAGGTCTTTGCCCGGACCACGTTTTTTTCCGACAACCGGGCGGATTTGCCCAAGGTCACTGTGCCTAGTCTTATTCTCCAACACCGCACTGACACCCTGGCGCCGGTCAGCGTTGGGGAGTATTTGCATGCCCATTTGGCCGGGAGCACCTTAAAAGTGCTGGAAGTGCATGGCCACTGCTCCCACATGAGCGAACCTGCTTTGGTGATTGATGCCCTGCGCGAGTTTCTTGCGTCGCCCACTTAATCGGCAAGGCCATCGTGCCAACATTTGATCAGCTACCTTGCCCGGCTTTGGTGACCGACCGGGGGGGCATTGTTCAATCGGTTAATCAAAGTTTGCTGGAGCTTGTGGGCGGTGCCAAAGACCGTTGGCTTGCGAAGCCGATGGACCTCATGTTGCCCATGGCTAGCAGAATATTCCTGCAGACCCACATCTGGCCGATGCTGCTGCGGGAGGGTCGGGTGCGTGAAATTCGCTTGCAGATTCTGGACGACTCTGGAAAGCGGGTTCCTGTATTTGTGAACTGCCAAAGAATGACTCTTGACGCCGCTGAACTATTCACTTGGGTATTTTTTGTAAGCATTGAGCGCAGCCGTTTTGAGCAGGAGTTGCTTGAAGCCAGACAAAGGGCAGAGGCAACGTCCGCCGACCTCGCCATAAGCGAACGATTCATCCGCACGGTGGCGGATGCCATGCCCAGCATGATCTCCCGTTGGGATAGGCAGATGCTGTGCCAATTTTCAAACAAACCGTTTGTGGAGTGGTTTGGTCGAACACCGCAGGAAATGATGGGTTTGTCGCTCCCAGCAGTCTTAGGTGCAGGTTTGTTTGAGAAGAGTTTGCCTTATATACAAGGTGCTTTGGCCGGTGCGCCTCAGGAGTTTGAGCGTGCCATTGTGCGACCCGATGGTTCTGTTGGTTACGCCTTGATCAACTACATTCCGGACATTGATCCGACTGGACAGGTCCAGGGGTTCTTTGTGCTTTCGACCAACATCACCCGACTGAGGGAAGCTGACTCCGCGATTCGCCTTTCGGCAAGCGTGTTTGAGGCCACGACCGAAGGCATCATGGTGACAGATGCCGTCGCGACGATTGTTGCAGTTAACCCCGCATTCACCGCGCTCACGGGCTACACAGCCGAAGAAGTGATTGGTCAAAATGCGCGCATCCTGAAATCCGGACGCCATGATGCCGCCTTTTTTGGCGACATGTTTCAGCAATTACAGGCAAGCAAATTGTGGAAAGGTGAGGTCTGGAGCAAGCGAAAAGACGGCTCGATTTATCTGGAGAGGCTCTGCATTTCTGCCATCTGCAATGACGCCGGAGAGGTCAGTCGCTATGTCGGGGTATTGGCTGACATCACCCAGCAATGGAACAAAGAACAAATGGTGCAGCACATGGCTTTGCACGATGGTTTAACCGGTTTACCGAACCGCTCACTTTTAATGGAACGCGTGGGTCAGATGATCGCCATGTCTGCCCGCGAACCACGCCACATCGCCTTGATGTTCCTCGATTTGGATGGATTCAAATTGGTCAATGACACTTGGGGCCACGACATAGGCGACCAGGTGCTGAAGACTGTTTCCGCGCGCCTATTGGGGCTGCTCCGACCGTCTGACACTGTTGCGCGCCTGGGGGGAGATGAATTCGTCATCCTGCTGGACAAGCCCGCAAGCCGCGACAGCGTCGCCATAGTTGCAGCGCGTGTTATTGAAGAGGTCAACGCGCCCATGAGCTTTGACGGGAAAACCGCCCGAGTTGGCACCTCCATTGGAATCGCTTTTCTCGCGGAAGAAGTTACAGCGCCCATGGACCTACTTAAAGATGCCGACGATGCCATGTATGCAGCCAAGGCGGCGGGGAAAAACACCTACCGTTTCTCGGATTGACTGGAAAATTTGATGCTAATTTCCAATAACTCGTTTGTTTCAGCCGCATTGCTTATGTCCGCAGGCATAACCATACTGGCGAGCATCCACGCAGCTTTTTCTGCCTCCAAGGGGAGCCGACGGGCCCTCTATTTGGTTTTTGCGGCTATGAATGCCGGAATCTCTGCCTATATCCTTGGAGCAGCTGCACTTTATGCGTCAACCGATCTGCCACAAGCGATTTTTGCGATGAAGCTTCAAATGGCTGGCGTCATTTTTTCACTGATATTCTTTTTGCCATTTGTGGACCAGTATTTTGCGCCAGGCAAGTTATTAAAGCGGGAATATTTGTATGTTTCGGTGCCCGCTGCATTTTTGTTTGTTGCAAACTTCTATTTTCCCTTTGGTTTGCGATTTAGCAGCTTTGAAAGAGGCCTGGACATAGTCTTGCCTTGGGGTGAAATCTTGCCCACATTTAGCGGAGAAGTTAATCCGGTCATCAATATTTTTCGGATTTTGGGTATGGGATCTGTCATATGGGCCGCTTACAAGGGGTTTACCCTTGTTCGGGCGAAGAAGATTGCCGAGGGCTATTCACTTGCCGTGTGCTGCGCTCTTCTGCTAGCCGCATCGGTATGGGGATGGCTGATCGATACGGGCCGCATTGAGTCGTTTTACGTTCTCGGATTTGCATACCTTGCCTTGGTAGTGCAGATGAGCCGGGTCATCGGCGGTGAACTGGAGCATTTCATATCGTTGGACAAAGTTAATTCAGAAAAAATAAGAATTGCCGCCACCACCTTCAGCAATCACCATCCCATAATGATCACGGATGAACATAGAAATTTGGTTCAGGTCAATCATGCATTTGAGCAGCTCACCGGTTATACCGCCGATGAGGTGATTGGCAAAAATCCGCGCTTCCTCAATTCGGGTCGACATGATCCCGAGTTTTATAGACGTATGTGGCGCGATATAAGCGAGCACGGGGTATGGAGTGGCGAATTATGGGATAAGAGCAAGACTGGGCGGATCTTTCCGATGACCGCGACCATTTCCGCCGTAAAAAATGAAGAACAGGTCATTACGAATTACATCTGCCACGTTATTGATATTTCTGAAAAGAAGAATACCGAAGAACATATCTATAACTTGGCGTACCGGGATGTGCTGACGGGGCTTCCAAATCGACAAATGCTGGAGAACCTCCTGGAATCGGCCTTGGCAGAGTCTGCACGAAACGGCAGGGTTGGCGCGATGATATTGGTTGACATCGATAAATTCGACATCGTTAACAGCGCGTTGGGTGTCAATTATGGAAACATACTATTGCTTGAAGTGGCTCACCGCATCCGGGCGCTTGTTAAGGAAAATAATACCGTTGCCCGGATCGGTGCCTGTAATTTTGCAATTATCTTGGTTGATGCGGGTGAAGATATTGTAGATGCCCACCAGAGAATCGACCTGATAACCAGTGAGCTGCAATCCAGCTCGCACAATACCTTCTTGCTTGGCGAGCATTCCCACTACAACTCTCTTAGTATCGGAATCTGCCTATTTGAAGGCAAGCACGTCAAGTCAGATATTGTTTTACAAAGATCCACTGTTGCCTTGCTGCAAGCCAGAAGCACGGGGGCAAGCCGCTGCCAGTACTTTGATCTTCAACTGGAAACTACATTACAGGCGCGAACCTCACTGGAAGGTGATCTGCGTTTGGCAACTGGCTTGGGGCAGTTGGAGTTGTACTACCAGCTGCAGGTGGATCAGGATAAGCGCCCCGTCGGAGTGGAGGCACTCATTCGGTGGAATCATCCAAAAATTGGTATCGTATCGCCCCTGCAGTTCATACCCATTGCGGAAGAAGGCGATCTGATTCTTGAAATTGGCGATTGGATTATTGACTCTGCCTGCAGTCAACTGACTCGCTGGTGCGCAGACGATCGAACCAAAGATTTGACCATCGCCATCAATATCAGTGCAAAACAATTCCTGCAATCAAATTTCGTTGAAACCATCAAACTTGCCATTGGCAGGCATGGCATTAATCCCGACAATCTGAAGCTCGAACTGACAGAGACTCTGGTTATCAGCGATATTAATTCAGTAATAGAAAAAATGCTGACTATCAGGGATGTCTTGGGTGTGAAGATTTCGCTCGACGACTTTGGCACCGGCTATTCATCCCTTTCTTATCTTAAACGTCTGCCGATAAACCAAATAAAAATCGATCAGGGCTTCATTCGCAATATGCTCAGTCATTCTGACGATATTATTTTGGTGCAAACATTCATTAATCTTGCGAAGAGTTTCAAGCTGGACTTGATCGCAGAGGGCGTGGAGACGGAAGATATTTATCTAAAACTAATAGACCTGGGCTGCAAATCCTTCCAGGGGTATCACTTTAGTAAACCGATTCCTATTGAAAAAATGGACCTGCTTTTAAAGCCGGGCCACTGACACGACCGTCGTTGTTGCCAGCGGATGTTTATACCGACACTTCGCACTCCGCACTACGGGCTCTGGGACTCCTTTGGGAACACGTAAAAATAGGGTGTCGCAAGCCAGACGCGCGATCTGTTAAAACAAAGGGTTACTTCCACCCGGTTCGCCCAGTCAATGCCCTCTTCAAATCCTACCCCCTCCTCCGCCACCGCAACAGCGCCCGTGCCCAGTCCGTCACCCATGATTCACTGGACCGAGGCGGGCCAGGCTTGCACAGCACTATGGCGCTCCGAGCGCGGGGCTGCACCGCCCAAGCGGGTGGTATTGGCCGACGACACCATGACCGCCGATGACGCCTACCACTTGGCCTGCGAAGGCACGGCGCTGCTGTGGCGGGGGGATTTTCACAACGCTCGCCAGTTGCTGCAAGCCATGGCCCGGCGCGTTGACAAGCCACCAGCACGCAAATCCCGCAAATCGGCCGGCGCACCGGTGCCAGAAATTGCCCCTATCGACGCCTTTAACCAGCACCGCCAAGCCCAGGCGCAACGGGCGCGCATCTTGGGCATGGTGCTGATCCCGTTCAATGCGGACTACAGCATCCCCCTGCGCCGCGCGCCCGACGCCAAAGCGGCCTGCATCGAGGCTTGGGGCCGCGTGCGGGCGCTGGCCGAAGGTATGGAGAGCAGCACCAGCATATCTACACTGCGTGACCTGATGGGCATGATCAGTGCGCACGAATGGCGCAAAAAAGGCGTAGAAATTACGGCATTGGGTGAGCCGCCGCACAACCGCATCTACCCGCACTACGGTGTTTTTTCACCCGTGCGCGGGGAGTACATCGATCTGGTGGCCACGGCGCCGCTGCCCACCAAAGCAGCAGCGCCCCTGGTGGCGTTTGACGTTGGCACCGGCACCGGTGTGCTGGCCGCCGTACTGGTGCGCCGCGGCGTGACCCAGGTGGTGGCAACCGAAATGGATTCGCGCGCGCTGGCCTGCGCCATGGCCAATCTCAAGCAACTGGGGGTACTCCCGCAGGTGAACGTAGTTAGGGCCGATTTATTCCCGGAGGGCACCGCAGGGTTGGTGGTATGCAACCCGCCGTGGCTGCCCGCCCGTCCCAGCTCGCCCATAGAGCACGCGGTGTACGACGAAGGCGGCCGTATGCTGCTGGGGTTCTTGAAAGGACTGGCGGCGCATTTGGCACCCGGCGGTGAAGGCTGGCTGATTTTGTCGGATTTTGCCGAGCACTTGGGCCTGCGCACCCGCGCCGAGCTGCTGGAAGCAATTGCAGCGAATGGGCTGACCGTGCTGGACCGGCTGGACGCCAAGCCCCAGCACCCCAAGGCGACTGATGCCACCGACCCGCTGCACGCAGCGCGGGCCGCTGAGGTCACGTCGCTGTGGCGTCTGGTCGTGTCAGCTTGAAGCGCCGCGCAATAACCCGTTAAGAACAGGCCCAAGGGATTCGAGCGAGAATCTGCGCCCTCACTCCTCAAAGACCACCATAAAGCCTCAACCATGACCAACGCCATCTACACCGCCTCCGTTCCCGTATTCACACAAATGCTGGGCGGGCTTAAAACCGTGTTGAGCAAAGCTGAAGCACACGCCAAGCAGAAAAACATCGACCCCAACGCCTTGTTACAAGCCCGCTTGTACCCTGATATGTTCCCCCTGCTGCGACAGGTGCAAGTGGCAAGCGACTTTGCCAAGAGCGTCTCGGCACGATTGGCCGGTGTAGAGGTCCCCAAGCTTGACGATGCCGAGCAAACCTTTGACGACCTGCAAGCGCGCCTTGACACGGTGCTGGCATTCATCGGCGGGCTGGATGTGGCCCAGTTTGAGGACGCCGCCACCCGAGAGATCGTGACCCAGGCTGGCACACCCAAAGAGAAGCGTTTTACCGGCCAGTCCTACATCTTCAACTACGGCCTGCCCCACTTCTTCTTTCACACCACCACGGCCTACGCCATCCTGCGCCACAACGGTGTAGAGGTCGGCAAAAAGGACTACGTCGGCACCTATTGATAGGACGGGTTTGGTGGGGATGCAGGCCTTTTACTCGGACCAGTTTGTGTTGCCCCTGCCGCCGGGGCACCGCTTCCCCATGGCCAAGTACCGCATGCTGCGCGACCAATTGGCACTTCACCTGCCCTGCATCAGCTTGGAAGAAGCGCCCAGCGCCGGGTGCGGCGAGCTGGCCTACGCCCATACCCCCGCCTACATCGACCACATTGCACAGGGCACACTGGGCGCACCGGCCCAGCGTGAGATTGGATTCCCCTGGAGCCCTGCCATGGCAGAGCGGGCGCGCCGCTCTGTGGGTGCCACCATTGCCGCAGCACGCAGCGCCATGGAGCAAGGTGTAGCCGCCAACCTGGCCGGTGGCACGCACCACGCCTATGCGGACAAAGGCAGTGGCTTTTGCGTGTTCAATGACGTTGCCGTCACGGCGCGTGTGCTGCAAAGTGAATGGAGCCGAAAACACCGCGCCACCCGAGCGCACCTGAAGGTTGCCGTGATTGACCTGGACGTGCACCAAGGCAACGGCACCGCCAGCATCTTCAGAAATGACGATACGGTGTTCACGCTGTCGCTGCATGGTGACAAGAACTTCCCGTTTCGCAAAGAAAGTGGTGACCTGGATGTGCCCCTGCCCGATGGCTGTGGCGATACGGATTATCTGGCCGCGCTGGAGCGGGCGCTGGAGGAACTGGAGCAGCGGTTTGATCCCGGCTTTGTCATCTATCTGGCCGGGGCAGACCCGTTTGAGGGCGACCGGCTGGGGCGCCTGAAGCTGAGCTTTGATGGCCTGCAAACGCGCGACCGGCGGGTGTTTGACTGGTGCTTTGCGCGCCGAATTCCCATGGCCTTTGTCATGGCCGGCGGCTATGGCGTGCAGATAGAAGAAACGGTGCAGGTGCAGCTCAACACCTACCGCATTGCACTGGAGTATTGGGAGCGCTGGAGAATGCGGGCATTCGCACAACACCAAGATGCCATGGCATTTATGGGTGGTTGCGGGGGTGTTCGGGACTTGCAGATGTAGGGGCCTCGGTCCACTTGTTCAGCAACAATGCCAAACCTGCCCCTACCAACTGGCTCAGGACAAAGCCGAGCACATCACTCGGTCGGATGCCGGAGAAAGTGTCCGTGAAAGACCTCGCGATAGTGACCGCAGGATTGGCAAAGGAAGTGGATGCGGTAAACCAGTAGGCGGCAGTGATATAGGCACCGACTGCAACTGGGACGAAATCGGGCCGTGTTTTGGCGACATTCAGGATCACAGTCAGCAAACCAAACGACGCGACGATTTCGCTCCACCACTGGTGCGGCCCTGTGCGCACATGCGTGGACTCCATCAGCAGAGGCAGTTCAAACATATAGTGAGCGGCCATGACCCCGGCGACAGCTCCCGCTAACTGCGCAAGTAAATACATAGACGCTTTAGCCCAACTGGTGCGCCTAAGCACCACCTCGACCAGTGTCACCAGCGGGTTGAAGTGCGCTCCGGAGGCTGGTCCAAAAGTGGCGATCAGGGCGATAAGGGCTGCACCTGTTGCCACGGTGTTTGCCAACAAAGCGATAGCTACGTTTCCGCCTGACAGTCGCTCCCCCATGACGCCGGAACCCACCACTGTGGCCAACAGCATGGCCGTGCCGACGAATTCCGCCGCAAATTCTTTTCGCCAATTCATGTGGTCTTCCCAATCTCATTCATTCGGGCTTTCAGACTCATCCGATCCAGTGAGGCGGCAGGCAGCGCGACGAATAATTCGATGCGTTTGCGCATGATGGCAGCCGTGTCCCGAAAGGCTCGACGTTTTTGGTCATCCGTTCCCTGCACTGCCGCGGGATCGAAAACGCCCCAGTGGGCCGACATGGGTTGGCCTGGCCAGAAAGGGCACTGCTCACCGGCCGCCTGGTCACAGACCGTGATGACATAGTCCATCACGGGCGCATCAGGCTGCGCGAACTCATCCCAGGACTTGCTGCGCAAGCCTTCCGTTGGAAACCCGTTGTTGTTCAGGAACTCGACGGCAATTGGGTTCACGATGCCGTTGGGGTGGCTCCCCGCAGAGTAAGCCGTGAATTTGCCCTTGCCTAGGGCGTTGAGCTGGACCTCAGCCAGAATGCTTCGGGCAGAGTTTCCCGTGCAAAGGAATAGTACGTTGAAGATTTTTTCGGTCATATTGATCTTTCTGTTGCCAATGGAATGAAGGCTGAAACCGTTTCGCGTTGTGTCCGCCCCATCCACTTCACAGTGTTCGCCATCGCAGCAGTTTTCTGTAAGGTATCCGATCAGTTCATTCATTACATCGAAATTGGCGCTGTAATGGATATTCCTGCCTTCTGGGCGGGCCGTGATGAGGCCGGCGTTGGTCAGGTCTTTCAGATGGAACGACAAAGGCGGGGCGGCAATCCCAAGCTCCTCTGCAATGAAGCTGGGTTTAAGGCCATTGGGCCCAGCCTGAACCAGCATCCTGAACACCGAGAGGCGGACTTCATGGGCCAACGAGCCTAAGGCCGTGACAGTTTGTTTGGCATCCATATCAAATTTCCTATTCATTACGCCTCTCAGCGTGAGTTCATTATTTTTTAGGTGGTGTCAGCACGGTGTCGATGATATGTACCACGCCATTGGAAGCTTTCAAGTCAGCCTCAGTCACCACGGCACTCTCGACTGTGAGAAAGGTGCCCGATTTGTAAAGCGAAACGTTGTCACCGGTAGCCGTCTTTTGCACGCCGTTGGTTACCATATCAGTCGTCAGCTTGCCTGGTACTACGTGGTAACTCAGCACGGTTTTGAGCTGTTCCTTGTTGGCGGCAAGTTCTGCTAACTGTTTCGCAGGGATGGCACTGAAAGCTGCATTGTTCGGGATGAATACCGTCACGGGATTCGTTCCGTTGAGCGTATCCGCCAGTCCAGCTTCGAGAATAAGTTTGGTTGCGGTAGAGAGGTTTGGATTGCGGGACATGGTCTCCATAACGGTGTCGGCGAGAGCACTGGTGGCCCATCCAGAGGCGATTAAAAGTACGGATGCAATGGCTTTAGAGAATGTGCGGTGTTTCATACGTAATCCTTGAAGTGAGTGGTCAAAAAAGCATCTCCCATGCGTTATCTGGTTAATGCTTCTAGAATTCTAGAACAATTATATGAAATATTCGTGACCGTGCCTTTTGATGCAAGCGCGGACGAAAAAAAGCCCTCAATCGAGGGCGTTTTTTTGGAGGAGATCGGCTGGTGCAATGTCACCAGCGGCAATCAACCGCCTTTCTTGGAGCGCTTGCCCGCATTCTTCTTGTTGCGGGTGGATGTGCCACGCTCCAAGCTGCAGCGTTGACCACGTCCGCCTGTAGGCAGGTGCATACCAGGCATTGGCGTGGGTGCGGGGGTGGCTTTGCGATCTGCTTCGGTGACGATTTGCTTGCCCATTTAACTATCCTTATTGAGTTGGTGTGAAACCCTGTATTAAGCCATAGGTCTGGGCCGCCAATGAAAAACAAAGGCTAAACTGTTTCGACTTGCTGATTATTCCAATTTTTGCAACAGTCTGTTGATTGTTGGCTACTGGCTGCACTGGGTGGGTGGTTTTACAGTCAATGCATGACATCAAACCACCTCTCTTCCCTCTCCGTTGCTCTTCTGGCCTTACTCACCACGGGGGTCGGCCATGCGCAAGACGTGCTGATCTACCGGGGCGACACCTTCGCCCAGCAGGCTGCCCCAAACATGGCGCCGCTTTATCAGTACGAACGGCGCGTTGGAGCCACGGCCACCGGACTCAGCGCCGCCCACGTCACCCGCAACCCCAAGGGTGAGTTGCTCATTACGGAGACCGCTCAGTACGCCCCGGATTACGCTTTGCAGCGTTTTGAAGTGGCCAACAAACAAGGCGGCTTTAATGGCACCGTGGAGCTAAGCGCTGGGGGCCACCACCTGGAGTACCGACTGAATGAAAACGGCAAGCTCAGCACCGCGCAGGAAGACGTCCGTGACCCCGTCGTCAGCGGCCCCACCCTGTTTGGCTTCGTTCTGAAAAACTGGGACGCACTGCAAGCCGGAAGCACCATACCCGTGCGAATGCTCGTATTGCGCGAAAAGACCACCTACGGATTTGATATCCGGTTTGAGAAACAAGCCGGTGGCCAGACCGCGTTCACGGTGACACCCAGCAGCTTTCTCATACGCCTCGCGTTGGCCCCCTTGCGGGTGACCTTTGATACCGCCAACAAGACCGTGGTGCGCTATGAAGGGCGCGTGCCGCCCATGGATGTCACGTCCGGCAAACCCAAAGACCTGGACGCCCGGGTGGAGTACACCATGGTCACCGCCGGCTACCGCTAGTCGGCTCGGGCAAGCCAAGGGTCGGTCTGGGTTCCGCCAAACACCTCCACCAAAAAATCCACCAGTGCGCGGGTGCGCGCCGGAACATGTTTGCGTGTCGGCATTGCCGCATACAAAGTCAAAGTGGTCCCGCGCCACTGGGGCAATACGCGTTGCAGTCGCCCATCGCGCAGGGCATGCTCGGTCATAAACGATGGCAGCCCGGCGATGCCCAACCCCGCCACCGCTGCAGCGAAGATCATATCCAGCTGGGACGTCAATAAGGCCGGTGGATGCAATGGCACCGTGACCACATTGACCGCGCCCGCCGTGGTGTCTGGCACTTGCCGAAACAGGGTTAAATCCCGCCGCAATGCATTGACGGCGGGCAAAAGGGCTTCGTGCTGACGCAGGTCAGCGGGGGTCTCGGGACAGCCCCGTCGATCCAGGTATTGAGGTGCGGCGCACACGATGAACGACGAACACGCCAAGGTGCGCACAATAAAATCGCCCGCCAGTGGTTGCTGGCCAATCGACAGGATCGAGATGTCAAAATTTTCATCGGCAGCACTTACCGGTCCCGGTGTGGTTAGCTCCAGCGTGATCTGCGGGTACCGGGCGCGAAAACGTGGCAAGTGTATTGCCAGTTGGTGTGTTGCAAAGGCGGGCGGGCACAGCACGCGCAGCGTCCCGCGGGGCGTCTTGGTGTCAGACCCGGCACACGCGTCAGCATCCTCCAGGTCCGCAAGCAGGCGCTGCGCCCGCGCCAAGTAGGCTTCGCCAATCTCTGTTAACGCGAGGCTGCGGGTGGTTCGGTTTAACAGGCGTGCGCCCAGGTGCTGCTCCAAATCGGAAACAGCCCGCGTCACGACGGCCGGGGCCATATCAAGAACCCTTGCCGCCCCGGCAAAGCTGCCCTCGGCGATGACTTGGGTGAATACGCGGAGTGAGCGGAGTTGGTCCATCAGGCAATTGTTCCACTGTTTCACCGAGGCCCAATACGCACCCGGGAGATAAACTCAGTGGAGGTGTGAATGTCATGCCTTCGGAGCATCACCTTTGTCCCCCTCACATCTTCTTTTGGCATTGTCGGTCGTGTTCATTTGGGGCACCAACTTTGTGGTGATTCGCTGGGGGCTGGACGGCTTGCCGCCATTTTTGTTTGCAACCCTACGATTTTCCCTGTCCGCCCTGCCCTGGCTGCTGTTCATCCGCAGGCCTGCTGTGCCATGGCACAAACTGGCCGCCTTTGGGGTGCTGCTGGGTGTGGGGCAGTTTGCATTGCTGTTTCTGGCCATGCGCGCCGATATTTCACCGGGACTGGCCTCGCTGGTGATTCAAGTGCAGGTGTTTTTTACCATCGGGCTTTCCATGGTGGCTTTGGGCGAGCGGGTTCGGGGTTATCAACTGGTGGGCTTGCTGCTGGCCGTGGCGGGCTTGGTGGTGATTGCGTCGCACCTGGATGCCACGCTTACCGTCAAGGGCTTGGCGCTGATTTTGGCGGCTGCGTTCTTCTGGGCCTGCGCCAACATGGTGGCCAAAAGCGTGGGGCGGGTGGACATGCTGGGCTTTATGGTCTGGACTAGCCTGTTTGCCGTACCGCCCTTGTTGGCTCTGTCCCTGTGGCTGGAAGGCCCGCAACTCATCGCCACCAGCGTGGTGAACGCCAGTGCGGGTGTCTGGGCTTGCGTGCTGTGGCAGGCGATTGGCAACACCCTGTTTGGCTACGGCGCGTGGAACTGGTTGCTGGCGCGCCATCCGGCCGCGACGGTGACCCCGATGGCGCTGCTAGTGCCGGTGTTTGGCATGGGCGCATCGGCCCTGTCTTTGGGCGAACCCCTGCCCGCCTGGAAGCTGGGCGCGGGCGCACTGGTTCTGTGCGGTCTGGTGGTGATTGTGGTGTGGCCGCGCCTGCGCACGGCCCTGGTCAAGGCCGAAGCGGCCTGACCTCAGCGGCGATCAGGAGGCGCGCAAGGCCTTCTTCAACTCCACACCCAGCTCGGGTTTGTGGGCAAACGGGTCGGTGGGGTTACGGCCTTGCAGCACGTCTTCCAGCCGGGTTTGCACCGAGCCGATGGCTTTGGGGTGGCTGTAGATGTAGAAGCGGTTGGCGGCAATGGCGTCAAACACCATTTGCGCCACTTCAGGCGCAGTAATCTTGCCGCTGCCGACCGCCTTGTCGCTCATGGCTTGGCCGATGAGCTGGCTCTTGGTCGGCTTGGCAGCCGCCAGCGTCGCCTCTTTAGGCCGGTTGCGGTGGCTTTGGCTGATGCCGGTGGGCACAAAGAACGGGCACAACACGCTGGCGCTGATTTGGTCGGTCACCAAAGCCAAGTCTTGGTACAGGGTTTCGCTCATGGAGACCACGGCATGCTTGCTCACGTTGTAGATGCCCATATTGGGCGCGTTCAACAGGCCGGCCATGCTGGCGGTGTTGACGATGTGGCCCTGGTAGGCCGGGTCTTTGGCTGCCGCCGCCAGCATCATGGGCGTGAACACGCGCACGCCGTGGGCCACGCCCATCAGGTTCACGCCAATCACCCATTCCCAATCGGCTTGGGTGTTTTCCCAGATCAGGCCGCCCGCCCCTACCCCTGCGTTGTTGAACACAAAGTGCGGTGCGCCAAAGCGTGCCAGGGTGGCGGCGCCCAAGGCTTCCACTTGGTCGGCTTTGGACACATCCACGCGCATGGCCAGCACCTGGGCGCCCGCGGCTTGCATCTCGGCCACGGTTTTGTCCAGGGCGTCTTGCTGCACATCGGCCAGCACCAGGTTCATGCCCAGTTTGGCGCCAATGCGGGCGCACTCCAGGCCAAAGCCGGAACCAGCGCCGGTCAATACGGCGGTTTTGTTTTTGAAATCGGTAATCATGCTTCTGCCTTTTTAAGTACGTAGCCAATGCGGGGAAAGTGCACATGCACGGTGCCTGCGCGTGCGTCGACGCGGCGCAGGGTGTAGCGGGTGCGGGTGGCCGCCACCAGCTCGCCTTCGGTCGCCTCCAGCCCAAAGGTGTCGGCGGCTATGGTGACTTGGGCGCCCAGTGGGATGCCGTGTTCATCTTGAAATATAGAGTCATTTAGGGCTCTAGCCCCCGTGGAATATGCGCAAGCAGCTATTGATTCAGTAGCAGAATACTTTTCCATAGCACCGTGACCCAGGGCTGCCATACGCGCCATCCAGGCCAACACCGTGGGAGTAGCGTCCAGAATGCCCGCCATCACCGGCACACGCTTTTGGGTAAACCACAGCGGGTGGTAGGCGGCAAAGTCGGCGACGCAGGGGGCGCTGCCAAGCAGATAGTCTTGCCCTTCCAGCATATTGGCCATGCGACGCAAATACGATTTGTAGGCAGCAGTGGCATCGCCTGGGCGCAGGCGGTTCATGCCTGTGCTCATGGCAGCGCGGTCGGCGCCAAAGGCCTTGGCCGCCTCGGGCGGTGCGCCGTCAAACATGGCCGCTGCACCTTTGGGCTGCAGGTTGTAGGCCATGGCCGCCCAAAACAAGGTGGTGTCCGCCCACTGCGCCAGCACCCGGGCCACGCCCTGTTGGGATGCGGGATACAGGGTGGGTGCAGGTTGTATTTGCTCCAGCACGTCACAAATCAGGGCGCTGTCGCAGTACACGTCCGAGCCGATTTGCAGAAACGGTGTCTTGCGGTAGCCGCCGGTGAGCGCCACCACATCGGGCTTGGGCATGATGGCCGGGATGACGACCGACTTCCAAGCCAACTGTTTGTAGCCAAAGATCAGCCGGATTTTTTCAGAAAACGGCGAATTCGGGTAATGGTGAAGAATCAGGTCAGCCATGGCAGTTCCCTGTGTTCAAACCAGCTTGACCAGTTGCTTGCCGAAGTTTTTGCCCTTGAGCAGGCCCAAGAAGGCTTCGGGTGCGGCAGCAAGGCCTTGGGCAATGCTTTCGCGGGCCAGCAGTTTGCCAGTGGCCACCAACGTGCCCAGTTCTTTCAGGGCTTCGGGCCAGATTTCCATGTGCTCACTGACGATGAAGCCCTGCACCTTCAGGCGCTGGGTGAGGATCAGCGCCGGGTAGGTTAAAGGCAGTGGTGCACCGTTGTAGCCGGCGATCATGCCGCACACCGCAATACGGCCAAAGGCGTTCATGCGGGGCAAGACTGCGTCCAGCACCATGCCACCCACGTTCTCAAAATAGCCGTCGATGCCATTGGGGCAAGCTTCGGCAATGGCTTTGGACAGGGACTCAGTCGTGCTGTGCAGCTTGTAGTCGATGCAGGCGTCAAAGCCCAGCTCGTCCACCGCGTATTTGCATTTGTCGGGGCCGCCCGCAATGCCGACCGTGCGGCAGCCGCGTACTTTGCTCAAAGCGGCAAAGGCACTTCCCACCGCACCGGTGGCGGCGCTGACCACCATGGTTTGCCCGGCTTCGGGCGCAATGATTTTTACCAAGCCATACCAGGCAGTCACGCCGGGCATACCCACCGCACCCAAGTACGCGCTCAAGGGCACGTGGGTGATGTCGACCTTGCGCAGGGCGCCGGGTTGGTCAGGCGCGACCACGCTGTATTCCTGCCAGCCACCCATGCCCACCACCTTGTCGCCCACCGCAAACTTTGGGTTTTGGGATTCCAACACCTCACCCACCGTGCCACCGCCCATGACTTGGCCCAGTGCCTGGGGCACGGCATAACTTTTGGAATCGTTCATGCGGCCGCGCATGTAAGGGTCCAAGCTCAGGAAATGGTGGCGCACCAGCACCTGGCCGTCTTGTAGCGGTGCGGTTTCGGTCGTCACAAGTTTGAAATTGGTGGCGACCGCTTCGCCAGTGGGACGGTTGTCGAGGTGGATTTGTTGGTTAGTTGGCATGGTGGTCTTTCGGATGGGGACAAAAGGGGCGCATAAGTGCCGCACTTTTGCTATAAAAATAGTAGCTGCTTACGCAGGTTCTACGGGGGCTAGAGGCCTAAATCACTTAAATAAATAGCCTGCATCCGTTCAATCGGTGGACAGGACTCCGGGCGGCACATTCAGGGCATTGCTGCTTCTCGGGCCGGTCACCAGCCGTTTGACGAACTTGAACGTGCCCGTGGCGTGGGCACACGCCCTGCCCTGTGCATCAAACACCGTCGCCTGGGTAAACGCCATGGTGGCAGTGCGGTGCATTAGCTCGCCCTTGGCCACCAGTGCGCCGGGGCCGGGCAAAGCGGGCTGCATGAAGCTGGTTTTCATCTCGATGGTGACCACGCCCATCTCGGGGCTGACGCTACGCGCAGCGGTGGCCATGCTGACATCCAGCAGGGTCATCAGCGCGCCACCGTGGGTGACGCTGAAGGAGTTGAGGTGCTCGGGCTTGGGGGCATACGCAATCTCGGAGCGCCCGCCCTCAAAGTGCTTGAGCTCAAAGCCCAGCAAGCTGACAAAGGGGATTTCCACCCCAAAGCCAACCGCCTGCGTCCAGAGATCAACCACCGGTAACGACGCTCACGCCACCGTCTACCGCCAGCCACTGGCCGGTGATGTGTTTGCCCGCGTCCGACGCGTACAGCAGACACAGGCCTTTCAGGTCTTCGTCGTCGCCCAGACGGCGCAGCGGGGCATGGGCGGCCATTTTTTCCTCGCCCAAGCTCTCAATTAGGACCATGGCCATCTTGGTCTTGAAGAAGCCAGGGCAAATCGCATTCACATTGATACCGTAAGGGCCCCACTCTGCTGCCAGGGCACGCGTGAAGTTGAGCACAGCGCCCTTTGATGTGTTGTAAGCAATGGTTTTCATCTCGACCGGGTTACCACCCAGGCCGGCGATGGACGCGATGTTGATGATGCGCCCCGAGCGGCGCGCAATCATGCTCTTCTTGGCAATGGCCTGGCTCAGCAAAAAGTAGCCGCGCACGTTCAGGTTCATGACCTTGTCCCAAGCGGCTGCGGGGTGGTCTTCGGCGGGAGCACCCCAGGAGGCTCCGGCGTTGTTCACCAAAATATCAACATCCCCCATGCGCTGCAGGGTCTCATCAGCCAGGCGCTGGATGTCGGCTTCCTTGGCGCAATCGGCGGCGATCCAGCGGGCGTCAATGCCTGCGGCTTGCAACTCGGCACAAGCCTGCTCCAGGTCTTCGGCCTTGCGCGAGCTCAGCATAATCTTGGCACCTGCCTCGCCCAAGGCATGGGCCATTTGCAAGCCGAGGCCGCGTGAGCCACCCGTGACGAGGGCGGTCTTGCCAGTGAGGTCAAACAGTTGTTGGATGGTGCGAGCGGTCATTGCGGTAAATCTCCTGAAAAAAACATTTTGCAGGAATTTACCGGCTTCACGCGACTATGGCTGTCTCAGGGGTGATACGCACTCAACGCGGACGGGCGCTATTCTTTGGATAGCAACGTCATTCCCTCGTAAAAAATGAACTGAATCATTGCTCAAAATGCCGGATAGTATTTTCCAATTCAGGTATGAGCCTGAAGGGATCGAATTTCAGGTAACTTCTGAGATTGGGCTGATCGGGTTAAAAGAGGAAGTCTAAAGGCTTACTTCCCTGATCCTTCAACACGGCTGTTTT
>Ga0247839_1001072_pt1 | contig 47441 bp, 60 predicted proteins | sample LaCruzMarch2015__6_FD_192405 | JGI IMG/M metagenome (GOLD analysis project Ga0247839, IMG submission 192405) | Freshwater microbial communities from meromictic Lake La Cruz, Castile-La Mancha, Spain - LaCruzMarch2015_16m | ecosystem: Environmental > Aquatic > Freshwater > Lake | place: Spain... | reverse complement strand
TACTCTACTCGATATTCAGAAGCAATTGACTCCCAACAAGTTACTCTCCCAGGAGAATGGAGACTACAGTCTAAGGACAACAAACAAGGAAGTTCTGGATTCCTAGAACAATGGCCAGAAGACTGTCAAGTTAAGGTTTGGTATGACGACGAGCTGCGTTATTGGGTTGTCAATGGACTTCTCGATAACACAGAAGCTGCTGGTTCTCAGTTTTACATCGATGGTGACAAAGATAAACAATGTACACCAGGACAATTGCTTAGTCATTTAGAAACTCAACTAATCGAATATGCTCAAGAAATTTATCGTATCCGATTACAACTTGGTGTTGCTCGTGAACAAGCTCGTAAAGACTTACCTCTTTCGACTTATACAGAAGCTTATTGGGGATGTAGTTTACACAACATCTTCAATTTCCTTCGGTTACGTCTTGACAAACATGCTCAACTAGAGATTCGTCTCTATGCACAAGCAATGTACGACATCATCAAACAAGTATGCCCTATTGCTTGTGAAGCCTTTGAAGACTACGTTCTTCAAGCAGTCAAATTCTCCAGAATGGAAATGAAAATCATACATAGTATGTATCAACAATTCTTAGCCGACGACAACGCAATTACTAAAAATCCAGACCACGGAATGACAGACAACGAATGGAAAACTTTCTTGGAGAAGATCAGTTGCTAACTCAATGTCCTAATTGTAAACGCGATCATGACTCAGTTCTTTGTCCATTCTGTGAGAAAGAACAAGAGAATGATCGCGTTCTTGTTCGACAGAAAGATTACATTATCAATCTCATCAACAACAGACGATTCTCAGAAGCTCGTTCTTGTTTAACTGTACTCTGTGAACTATGGACCAAACATGACTACAAATACAAATACGACGAACTCATCCAACGAATCAGATCTTCCCCCAGAGAAGTCGAAGACTAGCCCTGTTGTAACTTTAGTCTACCTTAAAGCTAGACACGACCATCCACTTCCAGAAAACTTCACTCTTACATATCCAGAAAATCCTCTGAATATGTATAAGCATACTGTATACCGACCAACTAAAGCTACAGTAGACGAACCAGAAGGTTGGGTATCTACTGTAGCTTACAGACGATGGCTTAACAAAATAAGGGAGCAACAAGGTTGATACTAGCTTTTGATACTGAAACAACAGGAACGGACGCATTTCATGGTTGTCGTCCGTTCCTTATAACCGCCTGCAACAGTATCAAGAATTTTTACTGGTGGGGTAGAGTTAACCCATGGACTAGAGAAGTTACATGGGAAATGGAAGATATTTACGAATTTCTTCTACTGTGTAAACAAGCGGATACGATTGTTACACAGAACGGTAATTTTGATATTCGAATGATCTGTGCTGTTCTTGAAGACAACAGTATTGATTCAGAACCTTGGCACAAACTCATTCGTAGTAAGTTAGAAGATACTCTAGTAGCTTCACACTTAATATGTTCTGGTGATAGCCACAATCTAAAAGACTTGTGTATCAAGTATCTTGATATCGACAACGAAGATGAACTCGATCTTGAAACAGCAGTCAAGCATAAGATCGCACAAATCAAGAGACTACCCCCAGAAGAACAGTGGTGTTATGCTAGAGTAGGACACAAACACTTTCCTGCAATTCCAAAGCAAGGTACAGAGTTTTGGAAAATGGATTACTGGTTAGCACCAGAACCTTGTCTTAAGTATGGTCTACTAGATGCTGAACGAACTTGGCAACTATGGAAGATATTTAAGAAAGAAATACTTAACTACGATCTGTACCCAGTATACCGTAAACGCATGGACCTACTACATGTCGCATATGATATGCAAACATTCGGTAGACATTTCGATTTAGAAACAGCTAACTCTTTGTTATCTAAACTCGATAGTGACATCGAAGAACACACTTACAACATTCGTAAGATTGCAAAGATCAGTCACCACTTCGACCATGAGAAAAAGAATCACCTTAAACTTCTCATTCACGAACGGTGTGGCATTCCAGTTGAGTTTTATACCAAAGGTAAGAAACCTCAACCTGCAACAGACAAAGTCACAATCCAACATTACCTTGATCGTTACAAGCATCCAGCACTTGTTGAACTCAAGAAACTCAAACTAAAGAACAAACGTCGTAGAGATATTCGTAGTATCTCTAACTGGTGCTTAGGTAGTCGTACTCACTCTAACCTTAACGTAACAGGTACTCGTGAAACTAGACAATCATCTAGTGCACCAAATGACCAGAATGTTCATAAGCAACTTAAATTCCTATTCCAACCACCCCCAGGATATGTATGGATTTGTACCGACTTAGTTAACATCGAGTTACGGATATGGGCTTACAGTGTCGGTAACAAAGAACTGATTGAAGCATTCGAACTTGGTAAGTCAGTTCACATGATGGTTATGGAAACGATCTTCCCTAAGGAAGCTGAAATCTATAAAGCCATCAAGAACCAAGCATACGAAAAATTATCTCCTGAACTTCAACGTATATTCGATATGTACGGTAGAACTAAGAACGGTAACTTCTCTCGTATCTATGGTGCTACAGATAAGAAAACAAACGAAACATATCATGGTGCTAAAAATGCACCTGACTACTGTTCGTTAATCGATGCTAGATTCCCTGGTATCAAAGAGTTTATGAAACGAATTGCACAATCTTGTTATGTAAACTTGAAGAACCAAGGTGTGTTTGCTGTAATGACGATGGGTGGTTACAGACTTGACGTTCCTATTAACGAACCGTTCAAAGCTTGTAACTATTACATTCAAGGTACAGCAGGACAAATCATGGGAGAAGCTATGGTTGATTGGTATAATCATCCAGTCTACGATGGTTTTGATTGTGGTATGAACTCACAAGTACACGACGGGTTAGACACCGAAGTACCGATCTGTGAAGAACTTGACTATATCATCAGAACCAAACTAGAAATTATCTCTAATGCAGGTAAAAAATACATCCCAACTTGTGACGTTAGTTACAAACTAATGTACAATGAAAAAGACCAGAACAATCCACTTTTAGATCCTTGGACCCCAAAACAGAAACTTCTTCCAGGTATGTAACATGGACAACAGACGACTCCGCATCTACGCAATAGACAGACAAAGATTCTTTAATTGGTTTACAAAATACATCAACGATATGTCTCAAGAAAGAGCTATCAAAGAGTTAACTAATATCTTAGCCCGATATGATTATCTTGGTCCACAAACCTGTCCATACGATCAAGAAGAACAGAAAAACTGGAAGATTGTAGCATTTCAATATAACATAATGTACCACTCAATTGATGTGCTAATACAATCAGAAAACTTCGAACTTATACAAGAATTACAACTCATTCCAAGGTACAATGCAAAGTAATGGCTATATCAATTTTTGAATTTCATACAGGTTATGAGGCAGAAGAATCTAGCAATCAAATGCTAATAGACTGTCCGTTTTGTGGTAAAGAAAAGAAGTTCTTTTATGATCCACAAACTCTACAGTACGACTGTAAAGTATGTCATGCTAACGGTAATCAATATACATTCATTCGTAAACTTTACGATGAATTCGATACATTGGTTGTAGCTGCTAGAATGGTTGCAGAAATGCGTGACATTCCTGTAGGTACAGCTAGTAAAGCTAGAGTTAAGCTTAACACACTTAACAACACACTGATTATCCCTACATTCAAACACGGACAGATTAACAACCTGTACAAAGTCGATAAGGTTAACGAGAAGCAGAAGGATGGTTCTTGGAAGTCATTCAACAAAGTGTTATGTAGTCCTGGAATAGATCACACAATAATGAGTTGGGAAGAAGAACTCCCCCAGGAAGTATGGGTCCTGGAAGGACACTGGGATCGTATTGCTGCTAATGCAATTGTAGGTGAACACCGAATAGGTTTATTAGGTGTTCCTGGTTCCGGTGTTTGGAAACCAACTTGGTGTGAACTACTCGATGGTAAAGACGTTGTGTTTTGTTATGATAATGACAAAGCAGGACAGTCTGGATTTCAACAAGTAATCATAAAACACCTTGCTGGTTCTCAGTTCAAACCAAAGAGTATTCGTTATGTTGCTTGGCCTAAGCAATTAACTGAACAAGAAAAGGTTGAAGGTAAAGCTGAACATGTTGAAGCTAAACCTGACGGTTACGACATGAACGATCTCTACCGAGAATACGGTAGACTAGCACTAACCAAAGCAACAGAATACATCAAACCCTACACCAGTCCCGATAGTGTTGTAGTTGTAAAAACGACTACAGAAACTATTGCTGCTGACCGTAGTTGTGATACATTCGAGAAACTAATAGCTAAGTTCGAATCTGTTTATCACACAACAGAAAGTATTCGTCAAGGATTGTTACTTGTACTATCATCAATCTATTCAATCAAAGTAGAAGGAGAACAACTTTGGATTCGTATGATTGGTCCACCTTCATCCGGTAAAACGACTATCGCGAAGTGTGTTAGTGGTTCTGAACAAGTAGTTCTACTATCAACCTTTACAGGATTGTTTTCAGGATGGAGAGACGATAGTGCTAAGGGTGAACCTAAAGATGCTTCACTTATTCCACTGATTGCTGGTAAAACGCTCATAGTTAAAGAAGCTGATGCTTTGCTTAAACAGAAGAACATCGAACAGATTATGTCTGAACTTCGTGACTTCTATGACAAAGACAGTTCAGTTCACTACAGACACGGTGTTCACCATAAGTACAATAACATTCGATCAACCATGATCTTGTGTGGTACTAATGCCCTTAGACGATCAGACAATGCCTTCCTTGGAGAACGCTTCTTGGATTTCGAACTACTCATATCCGATGCTGATAGAGAAGCAATCGAAAACAGAATGCTTAATCGATCTTTAGGTGCTGCACTCAATAGCAACAATCAACCACCAGAAACACCGGTGATTGCAGCAGCTAAAGGATTCATCGAGCATTTAATGGCAAGAGAGAATCCCGTTATCCTGGGTGAAAGAGAAAGAGACAATATTTTAGCTTATGCAAGACTTTGTGCTTGTATGCGAACCAAAGTAGATCGAGAAAAGTTTGGTGAAAAAGATTTGACTTTTACTCCCGTTATCGAAGTACCTGCTCGACTAATCGGCCAGCTATCTAAAGTATTTATTTGTGCATCACAAGTTCTAGGTCTTAGCCGACCCAATGAAGATGTTCACAAGTTAGTACGCAAACTAGCTGGTGACATCATCGATACTACTTCCCCCAGGGCAAGAATCTGCCACTTGATTAAAGACGACTTTCTCAGTAGAGACGAAATCTATCACGGATTAGGAAAGAACATATCCGATGATCGAGTCACTACTGAATTGACAGACTTGGTTGCTTTACGATTACTTGAACACACCAAAGGTAGTACAGGTGCTCCTGGCAGACAGGCATTTAAGTTCAAACTACGAAGTGATTTGGCACAACAACTTGATAGGATCATGTAATGCCCATACGAGATATTTTTGGAGAATTTGACGAATCAGAAGACGTTAGTGGTGACTTCTACGAGCAATACAAAATTACTCAGAGTAATATGCGTGTTAAACGTAAGCAAGACATCAAGAACGACGTACCGGCTGTCGAAGATCCTTCCCCAGAAATACTGGCTGAACGTGACCTCTATCGTAGAGATTATGTTAAGCTTCACCAAAACTTATACAAGTCTAGTACCGGTATTAAACCGTTTGGTGAAGATCAAGAAACAGCTATTCGTCGATTCAACAATATCTGTTTACAGGGTCGTGGTGCTAAGTTAGTTCAACTTGAACCTCGTGGTTTTGCAAAAACAAGTAGAGCAGTTAACCAAATGGTTGCTGCTGCTTTAGAAGGAGACATCAAGTTTGGTCTTATCGTATCTTCTGAAATTAGTAAATCAGAAGAAATTATGGATCAAATACAGACCGAACTTACGTCTAATGAAGAACTTCATCGATTGTATCCAAGAGTTATCTCTTGCTTCCAACACGGTGACGGTAAGTTCAAAAAGTATGAGAATCAAACCTACAACGGTGAAAAGACTCATATCACTTGGAGAACAGATGAAATCCGTTTTCCTATCCTCCCAGGGGAGAAGTCCTCCGGAGTTATTCTACTTGTTCGTACTAAGGATAATCTTCGAGGACTATCCAAAAAGATTACATTTGGTGAAGATGCAGGTAAAGTTCTACGTCCCGACTTTGTTTTGCTAGATGATATTCAAACAGACAAAGACGCTAAGTCTCCTACAATGTCTAACACCATTGTACAGACTATTAAAAAAGCTGCCTTGTTTGGTGGTTCTCACAGCCGTAAAGTTCGTGCTATAATGACCATCACACCCCAGAAAGAGAATGACGTTGCTCACCATTTTGTTCTTAAAGAACCGTCATGGGAAGTAGCTACATACTCCATGCTAAAGTCTATGCCTACACGTATGGACTTATGGGATCAATTTGGTAGAATTCTCCTTAACTTTGACAAATATCGTGAAGGTGAAAGAGAAAAAGCACAAAGACGAGCAAGAGCATTTTTAGAAGAAAACTATGCTCCAATGCACGAAGGTGCCGTAGTTGCTTGGGATTGGTGTTATGAATGGGACGTAGACGATCCAATCGAAATCTCTGCACTACACCACGCAATGACATTCTACTACGAAGAAGGCCCAGAAGCTTTTGATTGTGAATGCCAGTGTAAGTTAATAATCCCTAAAAACGATGAACAACAAGTTATCGCTCCACCTGATCTAATTATCTCTCGTACATCTAATATGTACAAAAGACAATTACCTCAAGAAGTTAAAACAGTTGTAACACACGTTGACATGAACCACGAAATTCTTACATACGTTACACTTGGTTGTGACACAGTGTATCGACCATTCGTGATCGATTATGGGACTTACCCACAACAACCAACATCTGTATGGAAAAAGAAAGACTTAGTCAAAACACTCTATGATGTTTACCCAGAAATATCTAAAGGAGACATCGGTGCACTATTCTACAGAGCAATCATCGACTTCTCAAAGATACTCGTCAATACCAACTACCCCAGGGAAGATGGAGTTTCACTCCAAAACCGACTCATCGGTTTTGATGCTAGATATGAAACAGACGATATGCTTAGAGCAATTCGTGAAAGTGATGTTCGTGCATTTCTAATTCCAACTCAAGGTTTGTACTTTGGTCACAAAGACAGACCGTTGATGGAATTAACGAATTCTCCTGACAGAGAAATACACTACCATTGCTACACTAGCCCATCTTCTGACAAAACTATATCAATCCTTAGAATGGACATCAACCATCTAAAGACATTGGTACATAGAGGATTCCTTACCACCCCAGGAGATATGGGGTCATATCGGTTGTACAAACCAACAGAATATGGAGAACACAATTTATTAGCTCAGCACTGTAATGCTGAATACCCTACTCAGCATGTTAACATTAAAGAAGAAAGAGTTGTATTAGAATGGGAACAGTATAGAGAACGAGACAACGAATACTTTGATAATCTAGTTGGAGCAACAGCCATGTTATTCAAACTAGGTGTAAGCCGTAGAAAGAAACATGAAAAGCAAACAACAAACATTCAGGACTACCTTAATGAGCAAGCCAACTACTAGATACACTTTTGAAGATTCAATCAAAACAATTGAAGCATTGAACAGTATTAAGAAAGCACACAAAACTTTAACAGAACTAGGAATAAAATACGGTCCTGCCGCTGGTCTTTGTAGTGATGAAATGAATCAACAAATGCAAGATATCAATTCTGAAATCCATATACTAACAAACGAATTCATGAACATAAGAAAGAAACAAGCTATCAAATAATTTGTTAGTATAATATTAGAAGAATAGTAAACACCAGCATTTGTATCTTCCCGTGATACAATAATTCTGCGGAAAATTATCCTTGCTTTTTTATTCGCTCTTGCGTATAATGTATTGCAGGTCGCAGACTTTTTGTATCCTACCAAGATACAACTCTAGTGAGTTTTAGCTTGACAACTTTGTAAGTTGTAAACAAAAAGTTCTGCCTAACTAATTAGGTAGTACTATGGACTTAGCATTAGACGGCTCACCGATTGTACAATTACCACCAGACTTAAAATCTGAAGTTGGTATCTATGCAACACCAACCAATCTTTGGCACCGACCAAAAGATTTGTTTCAACAAATTCATGAAATTGAGAAAGGTGACTTTTCTAAAGTTGCTGTTCTCGATACAGGCATGAATAGTCACGATGAACTACCTGAACCCGACGCTGCTCAATCTTTCATCCGTGGTGAAAATTGGAGAGACGGCAATTCTCATGGCACACATTGTGCAGGTACTGTCTTAGGTACCAACGTAGGTGTAGCTCCTAATGCTAAGTTGTATGTTGGAAAAGTTCTTTCCAACTCCGGTAGCGGTTCTTCTCAAGGAATTGCTGACGGTATTTTATGGGCAATCGAACAAGATGTTGACATCATTAGCATGTCTCTTGGTTCTGGTTCTCCATATGAGCCTATGAGAAAAGCTATGGAACTAGCTGTCTCTAAAGGCATCATCGTCGTTAGTGCTGCCGGCAATTCCGGTTTCAATGGCACTCGTAATACAATTGGATTCCCTGGCCGATACATTCAAGAAGGTTTGTGTATTGGTGCTTACAGCAAAAACGGTCAACGATCTGGATTTTCTTCCGGTGGTCGTGAACTAGATGTTTGTTGTCCAGGTGAAGACATTGTCTCTTGTTCAACAACCAATGGTTATCGATCAATGTCCGGTACAAGTATGGCTACACCATTCTTTGCTGGTCTTTGTGCTTTGCTAAACTCTCGTAACAAACGAGAAGGTAAAGCTCGTCTTACTCTACAAGACATTCGAAACCTTCTTGTCAAGTACAGCACAGACAAAGGACCAACTGGTCGTGACGATTTCTGGGGTGTAGGGATGCCTAACAGCCTTGATCTTGTCAAAGCAATGGTTGCTGACCTGCTGCACATATAGATACATCCTCCATTTATGCCATAACTGTTTCTTGTCTCCTTCCCCAGAAAATCCCAGAAATGAAGTACAGTCAAGTAATGTTCTTAGCTTGGAAAAGAGCTAATGAATTTAATGAACAACACGACATCGGTAGCAAAGTAATGTACAATGGTAGAGAAGCAACAATCTCTGCCGAAGCTTACGTTCTTGGTGGTGGTCAAGTTGTTGTTGTTCTCAACGAAAACCAAACACCCGTCAACATTGAAAACATTGTAGTCTAGTTTCCTTCTTCCCAGAAAGTTTTGTAAAATGTCCTGCACAGCACAATTTCCTCCAAAGTTTGAATTCACTTGCTTGTTTGCACTTATCGGTAGACTCCGAGAAGTACCTAACTCCGGTGTATCGATGTCGCTACTACAAGACACCTTGTGGTTATCCGGTACTTTAATTTCAAGCTTCGATCCAGTTGGTGTTACCCTCGATCAAACCGGAATCCTTTCCGAACTTGAATACGAAGACCTCGTTACCAAGCTTGAAGGTGCATTCAAAGATGAAGAAGGTGAAGTCACCGAAGCATCTATTCAAGTTCTTCGAGACGACCCAAAGAGCAAAAATTGGTCAATCTACATTCCAATCATTCTTGAAATCATCAAATTCTTGATCGACAAGAGAAAGCAACCAAAGATGGTAGATTCTACTGTCCTTGATACAGACAAGAGCGGACATTCAAGTCACGTTCCTTCAGTTGTAAAACCTACAATCACTCCACGAGTTTCATAACTTAGTCTAAGCGGTTTATCGATTACGCTTTTACTATCGGCTAGGCTAAGAATACCTTTTTAGTCTAGTCTTTCTTTAGTTCATAACTTATCCCAGGTGTATCATGAAAAACTTTGTAATATCTCTAAGTTTGTTGCTTGCTTTCTGTAACCAAACATTTGCTCAAACAAAAGCAATCATCAAAGGACCAACAGAAGTTCTTGCTGGCACCTTACTGTTTCTTTCTCATGAAGATGCTGTAGGAGACAATAAGGTCTGGATCATTCCAGAAGAACTAAAGTCGAGTTCAGCATCTTGTGCATCGAACATCTTCTTCTCTATTCCCACCCCAGGAACGTACTCATTCGGTTTAATTGTCGCAGACAAGAATGCCAACATCGAGTATGCTTTTCATAAAGTAGTTGTTAAGAGTTTAACTCCACCACCAACTACTCCAATAATTACTCCACCTACTCCAACACCGACTCCTGTTCCAACTCCGGTTGATCCTTCTTACAATGAACTTCGTAAAGCATCGACAATGGGTCTTAAAGCTTTACAAGACCCAACAACAACAGAAGCTCTTAGAACTTCTTTATTGTCTGCTTTAGAAGCTACAAGAAACTTATCTGTAGCTGAAACAAAAATGGCTGTAAAAAATACAGTTGGAATTGTTTTTGGTAACAGACCAAGTGACTTGTATAAAAATTCTTGGTATTCTTTGTGGAGAGTACCGGTCGACAAAGAACTAGCTTTGATTCCAGAAGCACAATACCGTGAAGCAATCAAAGCACTAACTGAAACCCTTTGCAAAGATTGCCTCAAATGAGACCATTCAATACACAAGCTGAAATTGCATCAGGCACAACTTCGGGTTCAGTTAACTGTCGAGGTAGATTCCTTTCTCGGTTAAACATTCCTGCCGGACTTGTTTCAACAACAATCTCTTTCGAACTAAGTATAGATGCTACGGTCTATCTTCCAGCTAGAAAAGAAGATGGGACAGCATTCTCACTAACAGTGGTACCATCCATATCGGTTCCAATCCCCCCAGAAATCACAAGAGGGGCAGGACAGATAAGAATTAAAACCGGTTCAACAGAAACAAACAAAACCTTCGATTTAGTACTTGAAGACATATGATAACAACACGACCTCGATACTCACCTACTGCACCATCAAATAGCAATAACACTCGTATTGCTAACACTGAGTGGGTAAAAAGTATCTTGGCTGACTACGCACTACTAGATAGTGGATCAATGTCGATTCGTGTTGGTGGTGTAATTCTTTATGATTCTGTAGGTGACGGCGACTACTTCCTTTCTGCCGACAATACCGGTTTAGACTTCAACGGCAATAAAGTCATTACCACTGCTGGTGGGCAGACGATCAATGGGGCTTTGACTGCTAGCGGGACAGTCACCAACCAAGGTATTCGATTACTGCAAGCAGCAGGAGGTTCGCTTCGAGGTGTTCTAAATTGCCCATCTTGGGACATTTCCTATGTGGCTTTGCGTAACGGCACGCTTGCTGAGACAGCGGCCAATACGGGATTTTATCAATCGTCTCAAGGAGATAGTGCTCTGAACGCCGCAAGTGGTAGAGGGGCGTCTATATCTATTGCAAATGTCTCTGTTGTCGGAGTAACGTCAGGTGCTGTAGCAATCACCGGAACACTTTCCTACACTGGCTCACTTGTTTTCCCCGAACTCGTAACCAATGGTGACTTTTCGGTAGGCACTGGATGGGCCATGGGAGTTGGTTGGAGCATTAGCGGTGGGGTTGCTGTTGCTACTGGTGTGGTGTCCTTTCGCGACATTCAACAAAACCTTCCTGCCGTTGAATTGGGCAGAACGTACATTATCAGTTTTAGCGTATCCCTCACGAGTGGATCAGTACAGGTATTTCTTGGCTCAAGTGGTTCAGGCCCAGGCGCAGTAACCACAATCAACGGAAGCGGTACATATTCTTTTCTTCATCACAAAAGCCCTGCGGACACAATAAGAACAATTCTGTTTAGGGGCGGGGCAGCATTTACCGGAACCATCGACAACGTATCAGTCAAGAGGGCATTTTAACTATGACAATCGAAGAACAACTAGAAGCAATGACCAATAGCCGCAATGCTTTGGTAGCATCGAATGACCAGCTATACAAAGAGAACCAAAAGGCTCTTGCCGATCATGCTAAAGCTATTGCAGAGTTGAAGACCGAACACGAAAAAGCGTTAAACAAGTTGGAAAACGACTTACTGCAACGACTTGCAACCATTGCAACGCTGCAAGCGACGATTGAATCACTAGAACAGTACCGACCATACAACCCGCGTTGGCTCGATGGTGAAGCGTTCTATAGCCGCGTTTCAAAAGAAGATATGGTGACGCTGTTGACTTCGGACAATCCGCAGCTTGTGACAGTTGGAAAGACCATTGAACTGTACCGAAAGAATCACGTTGAGTGGCCGGTGATTCTCGATTCGACAGACTTCCAGCAACTCGTTGGCTACGTTCTGCAATCGGGTGTGTTCGATGCCGATGAAGTCACCGAAATCATGCGAGACGCCACACGAGAAGAAGCTTATCGGGTGCCGGAATGAGAACAATAACATGGTCACTAGCAACTGATCGCAATGTTGGGTACAACCCAACCTATCGATTTAATGAAGTGCAACGGCACTTCGACTGCATGTCACGGTACTGGGCAATCAAGTTTGTCCGGCAAACGGATTATGCTAGTGCTAGGGTTAAGCTGCTCAATACCTCCCGAGCAGCAGTCATGCAAGCCGACATAGGCAATAGGATCATTCAGATCAGCAGTTACTTCCGTTTCGGTAGTAGCTACCAACAATGTCGCCTACTATGCCATGAGTTCATGCACTTGGCCGGGGGTCCGTCTCACTTGGGACAGCCGCACATTATGGCAACTAACGGAGGCACCGCAGGCAACTTCACGCAGCAAGATTGCAACTTCATGCGTGCCTATGCTTGGGTGAATGCAACGAGACCTTGGCAACAACCTAACGCAATGCGAGATGCCTATGCAGTTGCACCTAAAAGCGTAAACGCTTTAATGGCGTCTGATTTCGAATCTGAGGATATGCTAGATAGTCATGTTTGCAATTGTTCAAGGGACTGGGTTACAGCTATCAAGCAATCCTTGAGCATTACACCTTGGGTATAACACCAGCACTAGCTTTCGACCTAGGGGCCAACATTGGCTACTGTCCAACGGTATCGACCTAGAAACCGTTGCTGGCATGATCCAGGCAATACCAGATGAGACAACTCGAAAGATTGCTCAAGTACGATGGGAATATGGCCTAGTAGTGCTGCGTGATGATCCGTTGGTGCAACAAATGGGAGCATCACTAGGATTGACTAGTGAACAAATGGATGCAGCATTTTTTGCTGCAAGTCAAATAACATGAACACCGTATTTGTTGCAACCAGTTGCCTAATCAATGCTTTGCTTGATGGGAAGCGTTACGAAATGCTTTCGAGTAGATCGTATCGATGCAACTGGTTTGTGGTAATGAAGGTGCTCGATATGATATTTGGCGAAAACCATTGCCGAGACTGTTACCGATTCGAAGTAGAGAACTTCGACGGAATTCAAGATTAACCCAAAACCTCCCCCAGGAAATCATGGCTGCTACAGAAATTAACCTAAACGACATGTCTGATGTAGAACTCAAAGCTTTAGCTTATGACGTTATGGCACAGATTGAATTACTTAATCAAAACTTTAGTCAAATCAACCAAGTTTTGATGAACCGTAAAAAAGCAAAACCTGAACCTGTCCAACCTACTGAATCTACACTCTAGGAACACGAAAACAAAATGAGACTATTAGAAGATGGAGTTGAACTTTTGTTAGGTACGTTAGCCTTACTATTTTCGGGACTAGGAATCTTTGCTCAAGCTGAGGTACTACTACCTAGTTGGGCACAGTTAATTCCACACTTTGGTGGTCTTGCTTTTGCTGTGTGGTTAGTGATACATCACACAACTGTGACTATTCCTAAAATGCAAGCAGAGCATAAAGCTGAAAGAATAGAAGCAGAAGCTCAATTCATTAAAGCTCTTGAAGAAAAACGTAAAGCATATCAAGACCAACTTGCATATGAACGTCACTATTTTAGAGAGCATATGGACAAACTCTCCTGTAAGTGGAAAGACACAGTATGATAACTGAAACATTTACAGAAGAAATCGACCTTGTTATCTATGCTCACCCAAGACCCAACTTAGCAACTTGGGACACAGATGCTGGTCCTACAGTTCTTTGTGCTCAATCCTCTGCACCAAACAAAGGATTGTACACAATAACTTACGATGAAACAATCTCCAAACAATGGGGACTATTCATCGGATCAACTCCCCCAGGAAATTGGGCTGAGCAGATAGGCGAAGTAATTGCTCCTGATGCCGTTGTTCTTTGTCCTCAAGCTTTTGTTAACATCGATAACGATGAAGTACAAGACAACGAACTTGTTCTGTATAACTCCGATCCAAAAACAATTTTGTTTACATTGATCGATGGAACATTTGGTGGTGTTAACCTTAAGTTTATTCTTGAGAATGACTTAGGTGCTAACTTAGCAACGGTTACTGGACTAAACTCAGCAACTAATGCTTTGAATGTAAATGTTCCAGCAATCACTTACACAACACAACCATGCAATTATCGTTGGTCGATTCGAAAACAATCTGACAACGGACTAATTGTAAGCGGTCCGGCAATCATGAAATATGCAGCAATCTAAACAACTACTCATATTCTGGATATTGTGGTTGTTCTATTTACTTTGTAATACGGTAGTGTTATTCTTACTATCATAACTTTTAAGGAACAATCATGCCTTTAGCTGACGACATCAAAACAATCGCAGACACAATTGGTCCTAAGACAATTGAAACACCAGACATCAAAACAACAGAACACGATCTAAACACATTGGAAAGATTGAATGAGAAATCAAAATCAGTCTCTCCGATGTTTCATACATTCGGTGCGTCTGTTGCACATCCTGTAGGATACCATTGTGTACACAAGTGTCCTACAAACGATTGTGATTGCTAACACACTTGGTTGACTATAGCTTTCTAAACTATAGCTTACCTTACCTAACGCGTTGGTACTCAACCAAGTTTTTATCTTCTGTTCTTTTACCTAGACACTTACTATGGATTTATTTGCACCACTTAAAAAACTAGCTAGTCTATTCTACCAGAATAGCGGCTATAGAAATGTGCCTGCAAATGAAATTCCTAGGCAGGCAATGAATCTTCTAGTTAGACATCCTCTAGCTAGAAAGATTCTATACCTAACTTCACTGGAGTTAGACATCGAAGGATCACACTATCACGGGATGTTAAACACTTTATCTAACCATATCATTGGACCTTGTCCAATTATGGTTGGTCAAACAGCAGTTCCAGAAGTTAACTCTAACATTGAAGATAAATGGATGGAGTTCTGTAACGACAATTCAATCGGTACAGAGATTCGACTAGCAAGACGAGCAGCAGCCAGAAGTGGTATCTGTATTCTGATTCCATATAAGAAACGATCAGGTAACGATGTTAAGCTAGGTTTACGGGTTGTACCGTCAGAAAAGCTAGCCAATCCCCCAGGAGGAACGATCGAAGATCGGATATTCGAAGGAATCGAATATGACGAGAACTGGGAACCAATTAAGATTTACCTAGACACAGGTGAAGAATACGACATCGATGACATCATTATGTGGTGGAAAAAGAAAGATGAACTACGCCTTGCTGGTATTCCTGAGTGCAGTAGTGCTTTTTGCGTTTTACCTAGCGTTAGACGATACTTAGACAGTATCATTCGATCAGCAGAGTTTAGAGCAGCTATTCCTCTAGCTGTTACACTCGATCCACTGATCTGGGGTAAAGACTCAGTACAAGCAAACAACATCAACCTACCAAAAGGTAAATTCCCATTCGAACCAGGAACAATTCCTACACTACCACCTGGAACAAAACTGGAAGGAATACCATACAGTATTACTTCACAAGAGACATCTGAGAACCTTCGACTAATGATTGGTTCATCAGCAAGATCGATTAACATGCCGGTTAACTTAGCTACTGGTGACAGTAGTCTTTACAACATGGCTAGCAGTCAAGTCGATCTTGGTCCTTGGAAAGAAAACTTAATCTTAGAACGAACAGACTTCATGCCTGTTATTTCTAAGATTGTTAAGCTGTGGTTAGAAGGTGGCTCATTAGTACCCGACTACTTTAGTCCAGCAACTAAACAACTCATTCGTAAGAAACAACTTTCTTACTCAATGTCGTTTAAGAGTCCTTTCAAACACCCTGACCCACAGAAGGTGTCAAACAGTTTGTTTACTGATCTAATCAGTGGAGCAACTACGCTCACTCAATACCATACCCAAGAAGGTGTTAATCCTCGAAGGTTAATTGAACGTGAAGCTCAAACCCTAGGTAAAACTTACGAAGAACTTGTAGATATCTACCTAGTTAATCGTAGCCCTAGTGTTCTTCAAATAATTCGTAACCTCGAAGTACAAGACCCACAGGAGTCGTCTGATGACGTTAAAAAACAGTAAACCAACAAACAAGTTTGCTAACTTCGAACAAGCTGTGAAACAAAATGCAGCTAAACCACTTGGTGTTCCTGGTAAGTATCTTATCAATAACTCAGTTCAGGAACCAACCGTTGATGAATTGATGAACTTCAAACCATCTACTGATGGTGCAATCTTCAATCTATCAACTACTGCTACAGGTAAAAAGAATGGTGAAGAACGACTCTTAGCTTTTGAAGGATACAACGGTGGTCCTGTCAAGCTTCGAGACTACGGTATGCAGTACGACATGTACTACAACATTGCCGGTATTACCTACCTTAGCAAAGTACCTATTCTTTACGAACACTGGACACCGCTTGGTCATACAACCACAGTAACAAAAACAACCACACAGCTATCAGGTGAAGGAGTTCCTTCCTTTCCCAGTGAAGCTCGTTCAAAGGTTATCGAAGCACTAGACAATGGGTTCCCATTCCAAGCCAGCATGGGTCTGCGTGTAGAAAATGATGAAGACATTGAATTCCTTGCAAAAGGACAGACACGTCTCGTCAATGGTAGAAATGTAGTAGGTCCCTGCTACATTTGTAATCGATCGTTTATGGAAGAAATGACCATAACAATGTCAGGTAGGGACAACTCAACTTCTTTTACTTTACTCAATGGAGCAGCAGCAATTATGCTAAAGAACAGTGCCACAAGAATCAACAACAGTACTCCCCCAGGAGAAGGAGGTACTCCGCCTGTAGGAAGTCCTGCTCCTCTACAGAATGCTAACCCACCAGTAAGTCCTTCTGGTTTGCCTTTGGGTTCAACTCCTGCACCTTTGCAGAATTCAACTCCACCGGTAGTTCCTCCGATTCAACAACCAACGCCGCCAGTTGCACCGAATCCTGGTCAACAACAACTGTCTATTCCACGAGGCAATGCTTTGTTGGAACAGTTCAAGTTGAGCAAGTTGATGTCTATCTACAGTGAAAACATGGACATCATCGAGAATGGTTTGGCACAAGGTAAGACCACTGACGAAATCGAACAAGCTATCAAGCTTCATCGATGGGAAAACGGTCTTGCTAAAGTTCCTGCAATGAAAGATAGTTCGACTGCTAGCTCTGCTACACAGAACATCGAAATCAACTTCGCACTATCGTTCGGTGTTACCCCAGAAACTTTGGAGAAGAAAGGTTATGATCGTAAACTGATCGATAATGCTAACTCCCAAGTACGTTGGAGTTTTATCGAGTCGATGGTCAACATCGCCAACAACAACGAAGGACAGAAACGATTCACCGGTTTCTCCGACGTTGAGTACATGATGGACGAAATCAAGAACAGCAATCGACGAAGCTTGATCGGTATCAAAAATACCTCGGTAAGTGCAATCGATATGCCTAACATGTTCAAGCGTGTTAGCGAGTTCAAACTTGAAGAACGATGGGCACTACAACCACCGTTTGCTACTCGATTCCTCAAGGAAGAATCTAACCAAAACTTCAAGCCTACTCAACGTATCCGTCCAGGTGGGGGAGAAATTTGGGAACAGCTTAAGGCCAATGGAGGTAAGCTTCCAATGACTCAGTTTGGTACTGAAAAAGCTTATACAACCGTTCTCGATACTGTCGGTCAGTTGGCTATCTTCCCACGGGAAGTTGTCATCAATGATGAACTCGACGTTATCTCTGAACTGTTGATGGCTATGGTTGAAGGTGCAATGGTTGTGCCTGACATCAAGCTTGGTTTCAAGATGCTTGTACAAGCTTCTGCTGCCAGCACCTTCTGGGTTAACACAGACAACAGCCGTACTAGCTTTGCTCTTACCCGAGCAAACTTGAGCACAGCCTACAACGATCTTCGAACATACAACGAAGACCGAGGCAAGAACCTTGTTCAATTGATCGAAGATCGATGGATTCTTTTGACTTCAATCGAACTCGAAGAAACTGCTTGGGACATCATCAAGCAAGATCGTATTGTTAACGATACTACAGCTAACACCAAGACCGGTGACAAGAACTACTGGTTCAACAAGATGGACTTGGAAAAGTTCAATCAAATGGCTAACACCAGCTTGTTTGGTGCAGGTCCGTTTGTTAGCTCCGGTACTTGGATGCTATGGCCTAAGGCTAAGCAATTCAGCCCTTACAGCATTACTTACTTGCGTGGTCAGAAACGTCCGACTGTTGAAACAGTTGAACTTCCTGAAAACATGCTCGGCTTCGGAGTACGAGGTTATTGGGATGTTGAAATCAACGAACGAGAACGACTCGCAATCGGTCGATACCGAGCATAACTCATCAAAATGTATCGGAGATTCATCTTCGATTCGTTGCGATAACAGCAGCTTGGAATCTAGTAAAGATTTATCTTTACAAGACGTAAAGAGAGTAGTTCACACAGTAGCCAATCCAGGACAGAATAGTGCAAAGTATTTAATCTTCTGTCCTGGATGCAACTGTTGTCATGGTTGGAATGACCGTTGGAGTTTCGATGGTAACATGGATTCTCCGACGGTTTCTCCTAGCCTACTTGTTACTCACCTACCAAACTATATAGACAACCAATTAGTGCACAATGGTGTTTGTCATAGTTTTATAAGAAATGGAAACATTTCATTTCTTACTGACAGTACTCACAAGCTAGCTGGTCAAACAGTTAAGCTAAAACCTTTCTAAAACACAACCTTCCATAAGGAATCTGTTCTATGCCAGTGTCAACTCCCATTCGAAATGCACAACCTCAAATGTTGGAAAGCTACAGCCCACCAGCTGTAATCCGACACGCAGGTGAGCTACAAGTACGTTACTACAACAAGACAGGTAGCACTCTCCTCCAGGGAGAACCGGTCTTGATCGGTGATCGTATTGGTCTTTGTGCTGCTGTTATTCTTCCAAACGAAACCGGTGAAGTTATCCTTGACTGGGTTGCTGACTTCCGTGTTGATCCGGCTCTTGCTGCAAACATCCTTGCCAACGATCAAGTGTGGTGGTCTTATGACGTAACTACAGTTGTTGCCGGTGTTGGTGGTGCGGTTCGTACTGTTCCAACAAACGGTTTCTTGCTTGGTCGTGCATCAACTGACGGTCGTATCCCTGCTCGTGTTGACGGTTCAAACAAGTCAATCTGTGCTGCTGCTGGTGACATGTATGTTCGAGTTGTTAACCAAGAAGCCGCAGCCGTTGCGATTGGTACTGTACCTGCCTTTAATTAGTTCTCAACTAATAAATTCATTCTGCCTATGGCACACTACTAAATGTTACCTGTTAGACTTGATCTGACTATGCTTGTAGCTTAACGGTAAAGCAACTGACTAGCTAATCCTATCTCAGTAGATGAGGGTTCAACTCCCTTCAAGCAGACTGCCTTCTGAGACTAACTTTAAGCTTGGTGCACTTAACGGTTAGGTTCTTCAACCACCGAAGATTAGTTCATAATCGTAATAATAAATACTCTCTGATGAGTCTACCTGTTAACGCGATAGATGAAGTTGTTAGTGCAATTCCGACATAATCTTTTCGGTTAGGAACATTAGTTCAGTCTATAATCTATAGATAGGTAAATTGTGTTCTAACTAGACACAGAATTCCTGTAGGTGTAAATCCTACACTAACCTCTTACACAAGAACTACTATGAACAGACTAGAAGCAGCAATAGTACATCTAAACAAAAAGATGGAAAACCACACTGATGAAGATTTGTACATAGGTACTTCGAAGATTAAAGTTCGAGGTACACTTGTGGCTGCCGCTCCCGTGTTTAATAGTTCTGGTGTTAAAATCACTTCAAACAAGTACAAAGTTTTAATTCCAACCAAACAGTTAGAAGAAAAACAAGTACAGATTATTCGTGGTACAAAAATCATTCAAGGTAAACGAACCTTCGAAGTTGTAATAGACAACGAAGGAATCCGGTCACCAGAAGAACAGTACAACTACCGAACACTAATCACCTGTAAGTTACTAGAATGTTAGTTAAAATCGACAAACCAATCTACTACTTAACAATCATTGTACTTACTATCGTATTCTTTATTGGTTTTGGAATAGGTTATTATGTTAGCTGACTTAGCTGAAACTATCAAGAACTACTTAGTTGGTCTTCCCTCAGAAAAATGGGGGCTAATTAAGCCCAACACAGTGATTGGTGATACAGTTGACTTTCCAATAGTTAACACACTCGATCCAGATGAAGTTATAAAGTGCAAGACACGAAAAATCTTCATCATGCCTATTGTTCCTAAGTATGACTTAAGTGTAATAACAGGCAATCGTGGTGGTCAACCAATCAGACACTTCTCTAAGTCTTTAGTCATTTCATCAATCATTGTGACACCATTCACAGAGATTGCTGAGGGGGATGTTTCTTCCTGGGCTGAGATAAAAAAGATTCTTAATCTAAGAGAAGAACTTGAACGTCATATAATCACAACAAACTTTGGTTATAGACTCACCAACGCAGAAGCAGAAGAACCACTTGATCTGAAACTAAATGAACGAGTGTTTATGTGTGTAACAGATTACCAATACGACACAATCAGGTGCTAGTGTGTTCAAGTTTCTATTCAAAGGATACTTCTACTTACAGAAGTTTGACTACACAAAAGACAAAGCAAAGAAAGCTGGTTTACAAAGTACAGCACTATTCATTGCCGGTGCATGTAAAAGAACACTAAGAGTATCCCAAAGAACTTCCTCCCCAGGGAATCCTCCGTTTGCAAAAACGAGAGGAGGATTACGCATTATTGAAGCAGCTATTTATAGGAATGGAGCAATCATAGGTCCAGTTAAATTTCCTACAAGTAACTTTTTCGATAAACCTGTTCCACACATTCACGAGTTCGGTGGTACATTCTACGGTCTAACAGGTATTTGGAGATACCCTGAACGATCGTACATGCACAGAACTCTGAAACAACTTCAAGCTGGCAACAGAATCAACAGACGATTCTCAGCTACAATGGCTCGACTATTTAACTAAAACAAATCGAAGATTTGCTATAGTTACAATCGTCCACGTTCGTCAAACAACAATCGTACCAGAGCGATAGGTTGTATCACTGGAAATGATCTATTTCCGTTTGTTTGTTTTTAACAATTTAGTAAGGAATTAACTATGGGTACAGAACTTGTACAATGCGAAGCTAACGGAAATGAGATGTCTCTGTACTATGATACAGCAGATGATCCATCTTACGCAGGCGGTAGTCAGTGTACTACCCCAACTTGGGTGTTCAACAAAGCCATAACAGGTGACATGAACATTAATGAAACAGAATCTGAGAACGAACGCACTTCTCGTGATCCTGACATCAAGTACAAACAATATATGGAATCGATGCCAGAACTAGAAGTTTCTGGTGAATTGATCCTCGATACACAATACGATGGTTGGCGTTACCTTGAGTCGATGCGTTACGAATCTTATGCCCGTAACATTCTTGCATTGACTCAACGAATCTCGACTGTTGGTGCAGTTGGTGTTAAAGGTAAGATGCGTAACTTTGATCGTACCAAAGCAGGTCCACAAGGTGGTGCTCTTGGTTCTCAGTTCAAACTACGTCCTGCTGCTTGTGTTCGTGCTGGTTGTCGTATTCAGCCTATACAAGTAGCCGTTGCCAATACAGCAGCTACTTACGACCCAGGTGTATGGACACTCAGTCTAGGTGCTCGAATTGGTCAAGGCTTATCTGCTGAACCAACTCTAGCTGAACGTATTGTAGCTAGTGCAGCGATGCGTGGAGCATACAACACAGAACCTTCCCCAGGAGAAGATGACTTGTACATGTACACAGACATCGGACCTGTTATTCAACTACTTAGTGTTGACGAAGTCGATGCTATGTTGTCCAACTTGGTTGAAGTTGTAGTTCCTCTACCAGAGAATCCAAGTCCTGCTGCTCGACGACTAGCTATCGAACCAAAAGGTTTTGGTGGTTTTGATGTTCGTTCTTTGTTGGCTGCGTTCCGTGAAATCATTGGTAATGATCCTTTGACAAAGGACCATAAATACATGACTCCACGATTCATGAAGAACACAACTTCTGAGTTCAAAGACCATCCATCGTTCATCACACGAACCACACCTGTAGCTCCTGCTGCTGTAGCATCTGCTCCGGTAGTTGTTAAGTCACCGGTTGTAAAGCCTGTTGATCCAGCAAACTAGTGCAAGCCTGTAGACCCACCTACTAGCTAAACACAAATTTATCTTTACAATACCACACCACTAGCTGGTGTTTCAATCTAAGAAACCTACACCGAATAGACAGAGCTGGGCTGTTTTAGTAGGTGTAGGTTTCTTTTTGTCTACTCTTACAATTCCAGCAATACATAAAGATAGTTTTAAGAAAGATCGTGTTACAGTAACACAGTCTAAGTATTCTAATATTCCAACACCCAGAGAATCATGGCAACAATCATTGAATGGCCGACATTTAAGATCGGTGAACAAATCTTTACAGTTAAACTCAATTGGATGTTAGGTTATAAGATAGCCGACAAGTTTGACTGGAACATCATCACTCTGTTTATGGATGAACAAAAGACAGAGAAAGCAATGATGCGGTTGATTATGGACAACGAGTTCACGATCAATCTTCTTTGGTTCTTCATTGAAGATAAGTTTCAAGGAGACAAAGAAAAGCTTTACGAGAAACTAGAAACAGCAGCAGCACTTGATCCATTCAGAGAAGCTGTATGGGCTGCGGTTGTTCTTTTTTCCAGTCCCCAACTAAAGGAGATTCTCGTCCAAAGTTGGGGAAGACTAAAGAAGGACCTGAGACGTTTCGATCTAGACTCCGTGATCTCAACGAACTCGTCATTAGATGCCTCTCAAGAGGAATCAACGTCGACCAGTTAACTATTGGTGAAATTCTTGACATAGAAACCACAGCTACCAATAGAGACAAAACCAATTGGGCATGTTCTGCACAAAACCCAGACATGCTACCTAAGATCGACACCCCAGGAAATGAGAAAGCTCAGCTTGAGGGTGTTGTAAATCGTCTTATACAAAAAGGAGGTTATGATAAAAAATGAGTATTCATGATCCAAATCATCCAATTTGGTCTCTACTTAGCCAACTGTTAATTACTATAACAATCTTTATGTGCTGTACATTTTTGTATAGCACAGGATTTGTTACAAAAGATATTGTTCTTATGGTTTGTACTTCTTTAGCATCTTTACTAGCTGACTATGTAAGGAAAAAAGGAACAATCAATTTTACTAACGAACAAGAAGAAAAGTCATGACAAGAAGTAGTATTCAAGCAGGTAAAGCAGTAATTCTAGTCGATGTTGTTGATAAAGCATCAGCTAGTTTTAGGGGCATTACTAATAGAATCACTCAAATCTCTAAAGGATTGAGTAACCTTGGTACCAACGCCGCAGGTGGAGCTTTTCTTTCTGGTTTTGCTGTTAAAGGTATTGTCAACAACTTCATTAGTTTTGAAGATAAAATTCTTAACCTAACTGCGAAGTTGGGTTATTTTGGTATTGCTTCCAAAAAGCAAGACATGGTTATCAAAGACCTAACCAAAACAATTATCGATCTTGGTATGGTTACTAGCTACACTTCCGCAGAAGTAGCTGATGCTGCTATTGCTTTAGCACAAGCTGGCTTTACAACAGACGAACTCAAAGGAAGTCTTAAAGGTGTTCTTGACCTAGCTAGAGGAACGGGCTATTCCCTGGGAGAAGCCGGAGACTTAATGGCTAACGCTATTCGTACATTTAATCTGTTTAGCAAAGACGACAGTTATGAACAACGAATGCAAAAGGTTAACTACATTTCATCTATGTTCGTTAAAGCTACTCGTCTTGGTACAGTCGAAATCCAAGACCTTAGAGAATCCTTAAAGTATGTTGGTGGTACAGCTAACAACTTAGGTGGTAGTCTTGCAACAGTTTTAGGTTTTCTTGTTCAAGCATCCGAGTCTGGTCTTAAGGCTAGTCTTGCTGGTACTTCTATGGGTACTGCTCTACAAAACTTAGTTAACAACCTAGAACAATTGCAAGCACAGCTTCCATCATTTCAAATGTTCTTTGAGATTGCAGAAGATGGAACAAAAAAGTTAGACTTCGCCGCTACGTTTAAGAGTTTAACTCAACTCACGAACAAAATGGATGTCATTTCGAAAGTTAAATTGTTCCAAGACATCTTTAACATTCGTGGTGCTCGATTTGTTTCATCCATTCAAGAAATGGAAAATGTAGCACGATTCATCAAAGAGATTGCTGGTGCCGGCAATGAATCACAACTTGCAGCAGCAACAATGGAATCTGGTTTAGGTGGTGCACTCCGTAGAACGACCAGTGCATTCGAAGCCTTAAATATAGCTGTAGGTTATGTTTTCAAAGACTCAGGCAAAGCCTTCTTAAACTTCACCACAATCTTAGTTGAACGACTAAAGAACGTAGTCGACCAACACAAAGGATTCATCGCCTTATTGATCCTCTCCCCAGGAATACTAGCAGCGACCGCTGTAGGAGCCTTAGGTCTGTCTTTTGCCCTTAACAGAGTAGTCCAAGTTCTTCGACTACTATCACCTTTAGTTAAAGGGGTCCAATTTCTTGGTGGTTCTGTTACAGGAACGTTTTCTCAAATACAGCAAGGAATTAAAGCCTCATCTGCTGTAAAAGCCGGGAAACTAGCTGCATACAGAAAGTCGCAAGAAGCTGTTCTTCGTGCACAACTTTCAGTAGATAAAGCATTAGCTACTGCTGCTGCAAAGAAAACTGCTGAATCACAAGCCAAAGCAACAGCTAAAGTTATGGCTGGCCCAAAAGTACAGAGACTTGCCGAAGCCAAACAATCGATGTTATCTGCTGGTATTAAAGCAGGAATGCTTTCACCAGAACAAGTTCAAAAAGCTAAAGGCCCTGGTGTAATAAGTCGTATCTTAACAGCAAGAGCAGAACGTAGAGAAATTCAATCACAGATTAAGCTAGAAAAAATTCTTAGTGAACAACAAGTTCGCAAGAACAAACTAGCTTTAGACAAAGTGGTTGACACTCCTGTTAAAGAAGCTGAAAGAATCGGTAAAACTGTTGAGTATCAAAAAGCTTCAATTCATTACAAACGAGAAGGTGTAAGATTAGATCAAAAAGCTAAAGATGCACAACAAGGATTAGATACACTCAAATCCAGAGCCGCAAATGCGACCAAAGCTAGAGAAATGGCAATGATGAATGCCAGACACGAACGATTTAATTTAGGTGCAGAAGAAGCAATAGCACCTGAAAACATGAGAAAAAAGACTCCTGCTCAGAAAAAAGAAAGAACAGCTCAGATCGAAAGAAACAAACGACGGATGCAGCTCGATAACTTTATTAGTACTGAATCTGGTAAGCAAGCAAGAGTTGCTGAAAGAATTGCCGCTGCTGAGAAACGTGTTGCTGCTATTAAAAATGCATCCCTTAAAGCTACTAAGCTATCGACAACCTACGCAGGTAGGGCAAAAAGGGTTGTAGATCAAATTGGTGTTGCTGAAAGAATTAACTTTACAAATAGCATAAAAAGAACTGCAATTATTTCTCGATCTACCGCCCAGGGAGCAGCAAGTGCGGCTCGAATTTCAAGAGCTGGAACAGCTTTGCGTAGTGCTTCATTTGGTAGAGCTTTATTTGGTGGGGCATCCTTTGCTAAAATATTTACAGGAATCGCATCAGGTGCAAAAACTGTAGCTACTTTAGCTGTGTCTTTTACAAGACTAACTATGTCGGTTAGTAGATTTGTATTTTCTTGGAACTTTGTTGGTCTTGCAATCAATGCTCTGTTACTATTCGGTAACAGAATTCCAGTTATCGCCAACGCATTCAAAGCTCTCGGTGATGGTCTTGGTTCAGCTTTTGGTGAACTAGGTAAGATAGCAAACTATGCCGGTCCTGCCATCAAAGTATTTACTTTAGCTTTCCAAGCATTCCAAGACGGTAACGGTGAGCTTGGTATGCAAGCACTAGCTGCCGGTTTTAGTGGTTTAGTTGACATCATTCAAAACCAATTAACTGCTGCATGGAACGCATTCCTAGAAAAGACAATGCACATTTGGAATTTCTTTAACCAAATCTGGGTTATTGTGAAAAACATAGGTGCTGCCTTATTCGAAGGAATTGTACAAAACTTCGGTATGTTGTTTGGTAGCTTAACCGAAAAGCTTGGTCCTATTGCCGAACTCTTCACTGGTGGTGGAGGAAGTATCGCCGCTGTCGTTACTGGTATTGCTACTGGTATTATCGCAGCAATCAACTTTATTTCTAGCTTGTTTGTTAAACTACAGTACTGGACAGATAACTTTATTGTTAATCTTAAACTCGCGTTTGCTGACATCATTGGTTCCATCCCAGGAATGGGTAAAGCTGGTGAAAAGATTAGAATAGAAGCAGAAACAGATAACTACGCTGCTCAAGGTAGACGTAATGATGCTCTGTTTGCAATTAAACAAGGTGGAGACAAGCAACAGAAAGAGATTGTTGACGCACTAAAAACAAGTGCAGAAGAATTATCTACTGTAGCTACTCTTGAGAAATCGAAAGCTAACTCACGTTCAGAACAGACTTCTAGAAGATTATTAGAATCGTCTGCATATATTGAACAAGTTTTAGCTCAAGGTGCTGCACAACGTCAAGCTCAACAAGACCTGTTAGCTTCGGAACAAATGCAACAAGGAACACGTCGAGGCACCACCCCAGGAGCGGGAGGAATTAGCGAAGCAGCAAAGATGTTCCAGTTCAAACTAGACAATGTTGTTTCTAGTATCCAAAATGTAAACAATAAAGCATTGAAAGATACTTCAACACAACTAGAAGAACAACAAACAACTAACAAGAAGCTAGACCAACTCATCAGTGTAGTCAAAACACAGGGTATGTAATTCTCATCTAATGTCACTAAGTATGTAACCAACCTATACCACCCAGGAAAAGGTATGAAAGACAGAGAAACACAAGAAGTTTACAATCTCTTATGTATGCTTTCTAAGCAGAAACAAGAGTTTGTAACCTTTTTTAAGAGTGAATGGGAATCTATCTTTAGTGCTGGTCAAGTTCCACCAACACAAATATTCTCTGGCGATCAAAGTATCGTTAGAGTTGACCGAGTCAAAGCAATTGAATTTATTAAAGAAAAGTACGGCTTCTACAACAAAGAAGAACGACAGGCTTTTCTAGAAGATATTGCACAAGAAATTGAAAAGGTAAATTATGAACGTTGATTGGATTGAAATAGCTAAAGAGTCAAGAGGATTTTCTATCGGTCAAGGTAGTGTAACTAAAAAGATTAGTTTCATTATACAGTCAGAAGATTTCCTCAACTACGCTACTGAAGATACTCTCCCAGGAGACTTAGGGAGTAAGTTGATCTATGACGATGAAGTCATGCAACAATACTTAATACCATTCTTTTGGAGTACTGTACCACTAACCTATAGATTCGCTATCGGTAGTGGTTACTTTGACTATGTTATTCTATACGCTGCTACACTTGATGGTGAACAGTTAAATTGGAAAACATGGAAGATCGACATTAGCTATGAAGTTCTTCCAGACAACGGTCAAAAATATGGTGGTGGTGGTCCAGAAACAGGACCATCTGCTGGTGAAGCTAACAGTACTGAGTTTACTCAAGTAAGTTTTGATTGTTCAGTTAACTACGAACCGTGTCAAACAGGTAATCTAATCGAAGCACAACGACGAGTAGGTAACACAAGTGGATATCCTTACGCTGTAAATGGCGTAGCTTACATTGGTGAAACTGAAAGTGAAATTAAAGGATCAGAGTATCCTGTAAGAGCTTTTAGTTTTGAAATCACACAGTACATGCCACCAACTAAATTAACCTATGCCTACACCCGTAGGTTGGCTAAGATGGTTACAGCATTAAACGGTGTACCTTTCTTTGGTTTTGCTCCCTGGTCTGTCCGTTGTGTTGGTGCTGGTGCTAGTGGTGATGTTTACAAAAATGTTCCTGTTAGTCTTAAGTTTGAAGTCAAACCAAACATTAAGTTCAAACAAGCATTATCGTCATTTGCTATAACAGCTCCACTTGTAGATGTCTATAAAACACTCCCTAATGGTTTAACTGTAGTAGATACAACTAATCAGTTCGATCAAATTAGAGACGTAGACTTTCCAGATACAGCAACAACATGGTACGGTCTTGGTGCTGGTGTTCATAGTGGTTGGGCTATCGTTGATTATGTCTACAAACAACAGATTGATGTAAGCAGTAAAACGAAGATTCGTGTACCCGATATTCGTAAGATATTTATGCCACCAAGAACCTTTATTTTAGACTTTCGAGAATTTCTATTATGAAAAGAATTAACCCAGGTGATCGTCGTAAAGATGTTCTTACTCGTGATAACCTTAACTCACTCATTGCACCAAAACCTAGAGTATCGACTCAAAGTTCTGTTGGTACATTTAGTTCTAATGTTTGTATAAACACAATGCTAGCCTCAGATGCGAGTGTTGCTGAAGTTCGTCCTTACGATATTGTAAAGTTCTGGGGTGAACCATTCTTTACTCCTGACAGTTCTCCATATAATCCAGGACAGTTAATGGCTAAAGGTTATCACTACACCGAAACCGGTAAATACGGTTTTATCTGGGGGATTGCTCAAGATTGGATTACCACAACAAAGTCAGCACCTGTACTAATTTCTGGTGTTAGTCAGTTATATACCGATAACCTTACATTACCTACAGCAAATAACTATCTACAATACATTGACTTGTATGATAGATACGTTTATTTTGGTTTCAACGGTAGAGCTACAGTAATCAATCAACCAGCTAAACCTTATAGTATTGTTGTTCTCAGTCAAACTCAACAGATTCTTAAAGGACGGACATTTACCGCTCCCCTAGTTTCTGGTGTTCCTGGGCTAGTAAAGTTGCAAATACCGACTATGCTCTACAGCAGTATAGTGGCTACCCCAGAAATACAAATGCCTTGTGTTTCTAACATCGGTGGTGTTCCTATAGACCGAAACGTATTCTTACTACCAACTTGTGGTATTTGGGAAGTATTGGAGATTTGTCCATGACAAAGATATTCTGTGATTGCTGTTGCAAATTAAAATTAGAAGAACTACCTAATATCGAAATCGAAGGAATGGAGCCTGACGGAGGATGGGTAGCTTTATCTGATTGTTGTTTTGTTAGAAGATATGATTACATTGTTTTACCACCGAGACAAGTAATTAGTACAGACTTGAAGAGATCGACCTGGCACGAAACATTTACAGAAATTTATCGCGAGGTAGAGAATAACTTTTTCGTTTGCCCAAATCAGTTCGACTGCAAAAGCTCAACAGGAGAATCTTACTTTTACTCGGTCGAAAGACTTGGTTTGCTTTACGAATTGCAATATGTTGATGTATATATTCAAAAGATCAGAATAACGTGCCCTAGTGCGGAACCGGCAGAAAAGATCATAGTGTCAACTCGTAATTACATCCTCTACAAAGGCGCGATAGCAATCCAAGACTACGGGACATATTCAGCTACAATAACAGATGTTGCAACAAACACTGTTGATTTTACACTAACGCTCGGCTACACCCCTGACTGGGACGATCCAGCTTACTGGGTGGGTTATTGGGTCGCGCCAGAACACGGAGAATTTTGGTCAAACAAAATTTTCGACAGCATCCCAGACGATAATGAGTTTAACATAGATGGGTGTTTTGAACCTTGCGAATCAATTAAGTTTTGCGCGACAAATTGCGATGGGCTTTGTGTTGTTGGTTCAGCATCTGAGGGTGAGGACTTCCTTGGAATATTCCCAATTTGTTCGACTACAACGATGTACGAACATACAGATGTTTTTATAGCAAGATTTAACGGCCAGGACTGCACCTACAGCCGAACGTATTTTTCTCCATACCCAATAGATAACGACCCTCCTCCACGACTTACAGGGTCAATAGGTGAATTGTATTATTCAACTTGCGGAAAACGCAAACTGTGTATGCACCAAGCGGCCAGAACGCTAGACACGGAATGTGTTTCGCTTGAAGATCAGGAGTTGTGCCTTCAAACTGCGATTGCTTTGTACTTCCCTCCCATCGATCCATGAAAAAGTACATTGAGAACCCAAAACGGAAGAATCCCTCGGTTGTCAGTTCTGAAAAGCTTGTGCTTTCTTCAGTCGTTCCAACGCTGATGAATCCTGGTGTCGGTCCACCAGTTCCGGTCATGTCAACGGAATAGGTCGTCGATGGCACCTCGAACGATAGATTGCCCTTGCGAACGCTGATTCCTGCTGTGATTTGTATTTCTGCTGCCATGTTAGACAAGTCCTAGTGCGTTGTATGGGAGTGGTTTGTAACGTGGGAAGTAAAGCCAGATGGCGTTGTCCTTATCTGGCTCAAGCGTTCCATCGGCTTTAAGAAAAACGGGAGTCGTCGAGAGCGTACCAGCTCCTCCTTATGTCGCTCTAACAGACAATTACAGCGTAAGGTTTAACGGTCAATGGTGTAATTATAGTCGTACAGTATACACTATTAACGGTGATGTAAGCAGAATTAACCCTCGTTTAACGGATTTTTTTGGTAGTTGCGGTAAAAGACAGTTAGACACTAACGATATCAGCAAAACGGTAGATACTGAGTGCGTATCTTACGAAGATATCGAATTATGCCTTCATATCCCGATCACTCTATTTTTTCCTCTTTAATACAAAATGAAAATTTACATCGTTAATCCGAAATCAAAAACCGACACAGAAAAAAATCAGTTTTTAAGACGAGAAAATGTTGATCATAGACAACTGTTCAATAATCTGTGGAAAGAATGGCATTGTAAAAAAGACCCCTCTTTAAGTTGGATCAAAGATTGGCTTTCTAGGATACCTAAATTTTGCAGTTGTCAGTTTTCTTTTGAAGAATGGATTAGAGACAATCCTCCAGAATACGAAAATTGGTTTGAGTATTCGGTAAGAGGTCATAATTTTGTAAATAGAAAACTAGACAGAGTCGAATACGGTGTTTTGGACGCCGAGGCAATTACATCAGGAGACGATACCGAGAAGCTAGTACAGCTTATTCGTCCTAAGATACTCAGTCCTATTCCTACCCCTACAAAATCTAGGGCTGTGCTAGTTTTGGTTCCTGATGAAAAATCGAGAGCCGAATTCAAATACACCGAAAACCGTATGCGTTTGTACGCAGAGAATTGCGAAGCTGATTTCGTAGTCATATCTAAGATATCAAAACAAACACACAAGTGTGGTAATAAGTATGCTTACAGTCAAATAGCTCACTTATGGGAACAAACTTTATGGTTAGATACTGACGTCATAGTTAATCCAATAGCACCAAATATATTTGATTCTGTCCCCCCAGGAAGTTGGGGTCTCGTAGATGACCTAGCTGTTATGGAAAACACAGATTGGTTTGTCTCTGAGTTCCGTCTATGTCAACGGTATTGGGGTGTAGAAGAAACTAGAATACCTGCTTGTTGGAACAGTGGAGTAGTAGTAGCTCCTCGTAATGCTATTGAGTGTTACTACCCACCACCGATGAGAGTTCCTAACGTATGGTGTGCAGAACAACACTGGCATACCCAAGCACTAATGCTAAACAATGCTAATGTTGTTACACTCCCAGAAACATGGAACAATGGATTCCCTTGGAAACAATGGTACAGAAATCTATCAACCAGTTACTGCAATCATGTTAACGGTTGTCATCCAGCAGAACTAAGAGTAGAAGTTATAGCTGAACTAGCATCAGGCAATACTAAACTATCCGATGAAGTTCTTGGTAAAATAATGAACTCATGGAGACCTGGTTGGCTTGAGTAGCTTGTATCATTTTCTGTTATTCTACAGCTGGATTGTAGTCGTTCACCGTAGACGGCCTGTAGTGGGTTGGCTTTTTCTTTTTGTGGTCTTAATCGTCAGCCGAATGTGTTATATGGAATGTAATAACAAAGACGAAGGCATATGCTTGGTTATGTATCAACTAACTAACCAACATGTCTACCCAACGGAACAAGACTGCAAGAACTGTAATAAATGTTCACCACCAAAAACCCTGAATGATTTTACACGAGCAAAGAGTAGTGAACTTTTAGTCAAGCAAGGAAAACCTCCATTGTATAAAGGTTATGGTCCTGGTACTCGACTAAAAAGATTGCTTGCTTGGTTCATAGAAACACCACCAGACTGTGACTGTGAACATCGTTCCCAATTGATGGATGCTTGGGGTGTGGCTGGTTGTCAAGCTAACTTCTCAACAATAGTCCAGTGGTTAGATGAAGCAGCACTAATCAACCGAATCAACATTACTCGTATGGGAATTGCTGCAATAGTTGAGAGTGTACTGATAACATCATGGATGCTAGATAACCAACTTCCCCAGGAAAGAGAAGGGTTGATAACAACCGATTAGAGTTGACTAACAACATACAACTTTGTATCATATTGAGATACAAATCCGCTTGATTTTTGTATCGTGATACGATATGCTAGAAATCGACATTTGACCTATAACGCATCGCGGCGACATACCATACGAATAGTCAAGAAACCCCCTAGCGTTCGCCTATGGTGCCAATTTGCTGATCTAGCGACTGATTAGGGGTGTAGTTTCCGGTTGTCGCCAAAATCTTGTATCGTACCATGATATTAAACCGCTATTTTGGAAACAGAGAGGGTTAAGGCAAAAGCGAGTTAGTATCTTTTTATGATACAACAAAAGACTCTTTTAGACTTTTTGAAAATTCTTTGTATCGTCCCATTTACTTTGTTCGCTAGATTGTAATAATCTTATTGTGACCGCAAAAGTTTAGTATCGTACCAAGATACAACTTCCTTACCCACAAAATGAGATTATCATGCTAACAATCATCGATCTAGGAAACGATACATTCGAAGTAGTTCAAGGCTTTCGTTCTCAAACAATCAATGGAAATCAACTCGAAACACTACTCAACAATCTTCCTTCCAACGTCCAAGTTGTATTTGAGGAAGATTGTTCATTGTCTATGGTAGGTTAACTTGTTAGTAAAGAGCAGCTTTCCTCTTTACGGGTGAATGGTCCTCACCGACAAGTTAATCTACCTTTTGTTTTTGGTACTTACTACGTTCGTATCCAAAAACCGTCCTTATTTTTGATGCACAAAAAACCCAGACAAATTTCTAACACGCATGAACCTGAGTGTTCCCCAGACATTCTTACCGTGTTGCTTCTTGAATAAAACTCCTATCGTACCGATAGTTTCTTTATTCTTCTCTAGCAAAAAACCCAGACAAATTTCTCACACACAAAAAACCCAGCTTTTGCTTTACACAAAAAACCCAGAGATTTTCTAAACACGTACACACCTGGAACGTATGGCTGATTCTATCGACCGCTTGTGTTGAACCTTTCAACCAACTCTTTCCTTTCAAAATTCAACCCTTTCAAGATTCAACAGTACAGTTTTCAACCGATGAATTTTTCAATAGTAAACAATTCAACAGAGTTTTGGTATGATAGTTGCGTCGCGTGCAACTCCGTTATTCTCGCATGAAGAATTTTGGCGAACGAAGTATTTTCCAAAATTGTTGTTTCAAGTTGTTAACTATCCGATCAGTTTATCGGTTAGCATTGTGTGGACAGAACAAAACGCGAAACGAAAGTAGAACGATGAAATTGAATCAACACGATACAAGCGACAAATTCAATTCGGCACTTGGTCGATTCCCCCATATTCGCACTTCCACCTGCTAAACGATATGGAAAGAATTTTGACAAATAGTGTTAACTAATCCGTCACAATTGCGGTTTCAATTGTATCACTATCATTCGATCTAGCGGTTGTTTGATGGTTTCAAAACTCAACAATGTCGTTGAGTTTTGTTTTTCAACCATGTTTTTAGGAAAGCCTAGTATTATGACAATTTCTACTGTATCGACTATTGAAGGATTGCAAGCAATTTTTGCAGACTACTGCAAAGGACCACGAACAACGGAAGCATCGGAAGTTCGTAAAGTTCGTGCGGAATTGCTTACCGCTAAGGAGACGACAATTCTGTCAAGTTACGTTGTAAACCATGTTGCATTCGCATTCGTCGATTTTAACGTACCGGGAATGATCGATACGATGATTGGTTTGCGTGAGGCAACTGCCGAAGATAGTATCTTCGCTGTTTACGGTGGCAAGTCTTATACCGCCGACAGAAACGCCAACAATCGAAACAAAAGCGAATCGAGAGTAGGGAACGCATCCAAGGAAGGTAGTTACGTCAATCTTATGGTTCGGGGGTTGTTTGCGACAATTCCTACTGACCCCCTCACTGTTAATTGGGACGGCCAAGGGGTTTCGTTGCAACATCGCTGCGATGCCATGAAAAGAGCAAAACTCGCAAACCCTGATTTAGTTCTACCGCTTATTCTTTGTTCGTTTGGTATGCCACCACAATTGCGAGATTGGACCGATAAAGCAAAGGGACGAACTTCCAAGGATGACAATGTTTGCGATGATTCTTTAATGCCATCCGAATGGATTCAATTGGTTAACTTGCATGTTGCGGGGTTGACAACTGAACCAAGCAATCGCAAAAAAGAACGTGCAGATTGTCTTGCGGTACAGTCGAAAGTACTTGAAACCGTCAACCGACGTTTCAATGGTCAAGACATTTATCCTACAGGTGGAAAAATGACGACCATTGAAGAACTTGAAACCCTTTCCAAGTTCGACATTGTTACGGTTGACAAATTCACCAGTGAAACAATCGAGATGGAAGAATGCAACATGAATGCATTGTCCTACTTGGTTGCAAAAATTGTCGCATCGGCAAGGGGACAATCGGGCAAAATCGATTCAATTTGGGCAAAGAACTATTTCAGCCCGGCGGTTGTCGCATCGGCAATTGTTCTCGCATCGAATGATGAAAAATTCATCGATGAACAACTTGAATCTCAGTTGAATTTCACACCTGAAATGTCGATTGAAGAAAAGGCTGAACATAGGTTACAAGTTAAGGCACAATTGTTGAGTCCTTCAACCCCAATTCGAATAGATTTTGAACTTGCTGACAATGTTCTGACATTGTTGCAACAATCAACCGACAAAGAAGGTGGTGGACCGTTAGGGAATCTACTAGCTAAATTGGCAGAACAGAAGAAGAAGAAATACGATGCTGACGGAAGGAAGTACGACTACAAGCCACAATCCGTAGCTTCGATGTCATCGATGGTTCAACTTATTAAAAACATTGAATCCGATGATTTTGAGAGCAGTATCAACACGGTTTATGTTCGACGAAACGATACATATTCCCCAGCATACCGATGTTTCGGTGGAAGGGACGTAGGATTTATCAACCGTTCCAAGAAGGGTGAATAGTTAACCCTTCACGGTTCAACAAGTTCAACAATTCAAGCCTAGTATGTTCAACCATGCTAGGCTTTTTTCGTTTCAATTCTTCACGGTTAAAAAACCCAGGTTTAGAAATGCAACCAAAAAAACCCAGGGATTCGCCCATATAGGCGTATTGAACAATTCAACCATCTTCCCCCAGGAGAGGGGGTGAAGATTTCACCCGTGAGCAATTCAACGGTGAGTTTTTCAACTTGAGTAATTCACCTTTAATTATTCAACCGTTCAAAATTCAATAGCACAGATTTCAACGTGGTGAAATTCACCCATTGTATTTCTCAACCGTTTCAAGATTCAACCGTAGACTTATTCAACATGGTAGAATTCAAGGTGGTACAATTCAACAGTTCAAAGTTAACCGATTCAAATTTCAACAGTACAGTATTCAACAGTTCAAAGTTAACCGATTCACTATTCACAGTTCATGGTTCAATCAAAATCTTCTTTCGATAAGTCTTCTAAATTGCTCTATCAACTTGTTAAGTCTGACGATACAAATACGGTTCCCATTGTGGGCAGAACAAAACGCGAAACGAAACGAGAGAACAAACATGAAACGAACTTCAACAGTACAAAGAATTACACGACAGACGATCGCGAAGATGAAAGCATATATGGAAGCTAATAATTGTGGCTTCATTGTGCGGTGGCTTGGTTGCGAAGTCGGTATCGTATCAATTGATTCTCTGGGATTCATTGCAACCACCGATGAGGGCCATCGGTTTTCGTTGATTGGAATGACAGCCCGTTATATTCGAAAGGGTTTCTGCTGATGTCGAACTGGTTAAACGATACCGAAACGCAACAAATTGCGATTGATCGACACGTTAAGTCTTTAGGGGATCACTACGTTAAGTATGTCAATGCCCACGGTTTCCGGGCCACCAATGACAGCTACTTAGATATGTTAATGGTAACTGTCAAGATGCCTTACACGATACGGTTAACGGAAGATAGCGTAGAATCGGGCAGCGATGACATCACTTGCCGAAATTGGGCCGACATTCGAAACGCATTAGGATACTAACCTGAAACGACCAATGGACTACGACGACGACACTAGGCAAGACGCTTGCAATACGCTAGTAGCTGCGTTGCTAGCAAGTTGTGAGAATCAGGACGAACGAACTAGGCTAGCAGTTGCCTTGCTTGGTTACGATCCTAGAGAGAACGACACTAACACCATTTCAGACTTCAACCTTTAAGGATTCAACAATGAAGAAAGCTTTTATCATATCGCTAGAGAACGGAGTTCACCGAGAGTATGCGATTCCGGTTGAAATGAAGCAACGGCTAGAACGTCTATCTAAGCGTTCTCAAATGCTTTCTAGTACATTTCTAGAACAGGTTCTGCGATACAATCGTGAGATCAACCCGAAGCTAATGAGACTAGCCAATAAAGCAAACAAAATGCAATCAGACTACAAACAATGGTGCATCGACTACGCAAAGAAGTACCCTATGCAATAGCATTCAATCCAGGTTTGCGTTTCCTATACCATCGGAAGTAAGTATAACAACCAGAGTCCGAGTACAATTACGCTAGCTAATTCTCTATTGCAAGGGGGGATTAGTGATTATAACATTGCATAATTCAACCGGATTGGGAAGTCGGTTGAAGGATTTAACACCCAGGCTCGGTTGAATAATTCAACCGGGCTTTTTTCGTTTCAAAAGTCAACTGCCATTCTGACATGCCATTCTGACAGGTTCATTCTACAACTGTCATAATGGCGTTGTATATGCAATGGTATCGTTGTTGCAACTGTATTGCAACAACATACGATATACACTAGCAATAGAGTTGTTGTTGCAATAGAGTTGCATTCACAATCCAATTACAAAAGCAATAGAGTTGCATTTACAATAGAGTTGTTGTTGCAATAGAGTTGCAAATGCAATAGGTGTGCAGATGCAATCGTTATGCAAGTACGAAACGGATGCTGTTGAAAAATTCAAGGTTCTTGGTGGCCTTTTTAAGTTGAAGGAGTCAGGGAACTACCTTCCACAAAATTACTCAATCTTTGGTTTTCATTATTCAACAAAATGTCCGCTATTTATATTGAATTTTCCGCCATTTAATTTCTCAATAAAATTTTATGTTTTTCCGGTTGTAAGTTGTTAATTGTTGTGGTATCTTTACGGTTAAGTTAATAGGGAAGCGTTGTATCATGGCAAGATAGCGGTTGCAGTACTCAATCGCTATATTATTGTGATACAATCGCCAGTTTCAAAATTCAACCCGCCAGTTTGGTTTCTTGTTTCTTGTTTCTTGTTTCTTGTTTCTTGGTTTCATTTTCTCGGAACAACAAAATTTTCTCTCAATAACAATTCGACTATGAAAAACATAAATATCCCTCGTTCTATATTCGATCACAAACAAAAGTACCTATTCATCGATGGTAAGGTTGACATTGTTGGTGCAATCCTATTCGAACTTGGTTTTGATATTCCAGAGAAAACGAAGTTCCCTTCCGATCTTAAAATAGAAATCGAGCACTTTACCCGTACACTAAGGAGACGACATCTTGATTCACCATTAACACAGAAGCTAATAGCATTAGAAGTACACCCCCAGGAAACGGCTGTTAGGGAAGCAAACTTGCTTCTACAGCCTTACTTTCATCTTACAATAATTGAAAGGTAAGTTATGTTATACCGTGGAAGGATCAACGGTAAGTGGTTTTTAACAAGTAATCTAAATGAGTTAGTTTCTTGTAATTCAATCGACATTTTCATTTTAGGGTTTTGGGAAGTTTATGAGTAAAGTTCAGTTCTTGAATCACAAAGACGGTACACAAATGCACTACGGTACAATGGAAGCTATGCCTAAAGCATTCACAGTTGGTCCTTTGTTTCCAAAGAAGAACAAACAAGCAGCTAAAGAGGCAGTTCGTGCTGTCAAAGAAAAGCAGAAACGACAAGGACGTTTACTCTACGACGACATGAAACGAATTGCAGAAGAAGCAACAAACACAGGCAAATCATTAAAGTCTTTCGTAAAGAAAGCCTTAAAAGTCAAGTCAGCTAAGAAGTAATTAGGATTCTCATTCACAACCTTTCAGATTAGGACCGATCGCATGAAAGTTACATTCAACAAAATCATTGCAGCATTCTCTCAACTAACTATCCTTGCAGAAAAATTCTCTTGGACCTGCAAATCTGATGTAAGTATTTACAACAGAATACTCTTATCTGTCACTACAGCATTAGGATTACGTCACAGAAAGATCATCAGATCAGCCCATCTTACATTCCAACACGACATAATCAACAACCTTGCAACTCTCCCCAGGAAAGTCAAGAAGTTGGTCATTCTTTCTCTTGCTAGAGTAATGTCGTGTATTCTTAAGTTCCCTGAATACTTCGAAGATATCACAACAGTTTCGACATCTGCATCTTCAAAGTCTCTCTACAACATTTTCCATACTCAATTTGTTTCGGATAGTTCTACTATTCATTCAAAGTACGGAAACTTCTCAGATACAGAATTAGTCAAAATTCTCATAAGGAAGCATAAAGTAGTTTGTACTTAAAAGTGTAAGAGTTTGTGTATAAAAATATACTCAACGTCAGTTGAGTATATTTTTGTATCTTCATAGGATACAATTCCGCTTTTGCTTCCGTCTACTCTTTTTCCAAAAGTCGGGTTTAATATCATGCTATGATACAACCAACAAAAACATTGGAAAACGCGAAATTTTGATATCATACCAAGATACAAGAAAATAGTTTCTTGTATCTTTCTTGTCCAAAACCCAGTTTCTACTTTCAAAAGACCATCTAAAATGAAGTTCTTAGTCAAAAACGTAACACACAATACTTGGTTAGAATCATTCAACGAACAAGACCAATCACCAAATTGGGTCAGAAACAAAGAAGATGCCAAGCAATTTGACATTCAAGAAGTAGCAAAAGTTGCAAGAGTCAATGCAATTACTGCCGAACAAGTCATCAACGGTGAAACACCAACAATCCGTGTAGTATCAACCTACACACCAAAACTTCCTGGTTTCAAATCCTTAGAAAAACGAATCGCCTCTGACTCAACAGACGGTTACTGTCTCTACTGTGGTAAATGGACTCACGATAGTTGTGAACCAGATGCAAGAAACTACGTGTGTCCAGTCTGTAGCAACAAAACAGTCTATGCTGCCGAAGAACTCCTAGTACAAGGTTTGTTCAAGTGATCCTCTACAAACTCAACAGCTTTAACGAAATCTCTTGGTGGAAAATCAATCAAGTAGATTGCAAAGTACACTATAGTTGGGGTAATCGACTACCGATACAACTATCAGCTAACTTTGAGGAAGAATCCTACGACACCCCAGAGAAAGCTGCTTTCGGGATGCGTAGCAAGATCAACAACATGAAAGATAGGAAAGGTTACACAGAAGAAATCCCTTCTCACCCACCTTCTCTTCCGATGTTGTGCCAAGAGTACAAGAAACCACCAAATTGGGAAAGTATTGCACTCCAACCTAAGCTAGATGGTATTCGTTGCATCGTTTCTGCTGATGGAATCCATACTAGAACCAACAAAAGAATCACAAGTTGTCCTCATATTGAGTACTATTGTGACCTTTTACCAGAAGGAATTAAGCTTGATGGTGAACTTTACATCGACAATATTCCCCTAGATTTGATTGAATCCTACGTTATGCGTCAAGTTGCATCAGACTGTACGAAGCAATTAAAGCTTCATATGTTTGATTGCATCGACTTAGAAGCACCTTTCTTTGCAAGAATGGATGAAGTTTGTCGAATAAACGACCTACTTGAACAGAAATACTACAATGGTAGAATCAAAGGTATCCAACACCCAGCATTCACCAAACAATTTCCTTTCACTCTTGTCAAAACAATCATCCATGAAGATATCGCCCCAGGAAAGGTGGACGAAATCGTCCAACCGTTCTTCCAACAGTGTATTTCTCAAGGATATGAAGGTGCTATTATCCGTAATGCTAATGCACCCTACGAACCCAACAGACGTTCTTCACAAATCCTCAAACTAAAAGAATTCTTTGACGACGAATTCAAAATTGTCGATATTATCGAAGGAAAAGGTAAAACGGCAATCCTAGTTTGCCAAACACACAAAACATTCCAAGAATTCAAGTGCAATTTCAAAGCAACTGACGAACGTAAACGACAGATGCTCCTATTCAAAGCCAACTTCATCGGTAAATGGTTACGAATCGAACATGAAGGCATGTACGACAACGGTAAACCAAGATGTCCAGTAGGTGTTCATATCTTTGACAAACAAGACCATGATTGAAGAAGAAAAACTCGATCTAACTTTAATTTACATTATGCTTTTCATTATCATTTGCTTATTAGTATAACATGACCAAAGACCCAGCAGACATTCTCGAACTTAATAACGCAGCAACACTTGAAGAACTAGAACGAGCTTATCGTAAAGCTTCAAGAAAGTATCATCCAGACTTAGGTGGAACAAAAGAACTCTTTCAAGAACTCAATGCAGCATACGAAGAACTAAAGAAGAAATTCACTACATTTGACGATGAACTTGTCAATGCAATGAAAAATCTAATCATGAATTGTCCAGGAGACGACATTTATGAATCAATTATGAAGAAAATCCGACAGGATGTTCTCAAACTTGAAACAACGATGTGTATGTTTGAAAGTAAGGTAACTTTTACAAGAAACAACCTTAACAAACTGATTCGAAAACAGGACACGGTACCATTCTTTGAAATTTTCTTAGAACGATACCAGTTCGATGTTGACAAAGCTCAAGCAGAACTTAGAGACCATCAAAAGTCTTTAGAAATAGCTAGAGAACTATACAAAATCTTCAAACTTGATCAACAAGTACAGTCAAATCCATACGATGCTGCTAGAGTGTCAACATTCTACCAAATGCTTGACTCAATCAACGTAAGAAAGTAACATGGTATTACCAAGAGAAACAATCCACCGTGGTGCAGACAACCACTGTTCTGAATGCAAGAAAGAACTTAAACTTGAAGCTCTAATGTCCAATGCAGGCTATTACATCGGTACACAATGTTGTTGTGGTCCTTACAGTAGAGAATCTCATTACTACCCAACTCGTAAAGCAGCTCAGCTTGCTCTCGATACAAACAAAATTAACTTCCGATAATGCCAAATCTACTAATCAATGCTGGTCCTGGTTGTGGTAAAACACACAGTATCACAGATGCTTACACCTATACCAAATCAGCTTCCCCAGAAAATTGGGCCAAGAGATTTGGACCAACAGACGAACAAGTTGCTATTTATGAGTGGACACGTTCTAACTGGAATGGTTGTAAGCAAGCACCAATCTACATGGCTTTCAATAATAATATTGTTGATGATATCTTAAAGAAAGCTCATCCAGATTGCAAAGACAACGTAAAAACTAACCACGGATGGGGTTATTACGTTATTCGTAAGAAGAAAGGTTATCTTCCTCTTATAAAAGACCGTGGAGAGAAAATTGTTCAACAGATTACACAACAACCTATCTTTTCACTCAAAAACAAGTTCGATTGGATTTCGTCCCTTCGATTTGTTGACAAGCTAAAGATGGAACTGTTGCCTGTATCTGAAGAAAACATGCACTACTTGCAAAACAAGTATTCAGACCTAGCTCCGTTCAAAATCCACAAAGATATTGTTCCTCAATGTAATCAACTCATTCAACGTATGAAAGAGTTTGACTACAAATCAGGAGTAAACCACACAGATCAACTCTGGTTGGCTTTATTCTTGCTACACGAACCAATGTTTGAATGGGGTTTTGTAGACGAATGTCAAGATTTGTCACCACTAGAACTAGAACTTGCACTACGTTTATGCAAGAATCTGATCTTTGTTGGTGATGAAAACCAAGGAGTTAACGCATGGAAGGGTGCCGATATCGAAGCTATTCCTAAGATTAGAAACGAATGTCACCAAGAATTAAGCCTCAAAACTTCGTTCCGACTACGTCCTAATCATGCTGAGTATGCTAATCGAATCAGACCTACAGCCAACATCAAAACTCTCCCAGGGAAACCGGACGGTATCCACACAAATGTCGATCAAAGTAATTTGTTTAGCTTGATCGAAGAAAAGTTAGACAAGAAACCTATGCTTCTTTGTCGATACAATGCTCCTTTGGTCAAACTTGCATTCAATTGCACAAAACGTGGTATTCCTGTTCGTATTACAGGTTCTCAAGTAATTGAAAACCTAATGCAAACAGTCAAAAACAGAAATGCAACTAGTATGTCTGATCTACAACACAAACTAGCTCAATTTGAGAAAATGTGTTTACAAAATGGTGACGACATGGCTAAAGAAGTCACCAAAGATAAGTTCGAAGCAATCCAATACATCCTAGAAGCTGCTGGTAGTATTGATGCATTCGAAACAATAGCTAAAGGACTACTAGCACCCCAGAAAAACAAGGATGCACTATCCTTGTTAACCATTCACAGATCGAAAGGACTTGAGAATGAAAACGTATTTGTAATCACACCAATGGAATCTTCAAAAGCAAAAACACCAGCACAGAAAGAACAAGAAAAAAATGTTCACTTTGTAGCTGCAACTCGGTCAAAAGAAAACCTTTACTTTGTGAGCTAGCGTGATAACACCCAACCTTAAACGAGCTTTTGATTACACTTCTGCTGGCATTGAACTAATAACTCATGCTTTAAGCAAAGAGGAAATGGTTCTAGCTGTTGCTAAAATGGCTAGAAAAGATACACAAAAGTATTCTCCCGTACTAGATGAATTTGTGTATTCAGAAGAAATTCTCAACGAAACTCTGCATCATTTACAAGCTGCTCGAAAGAACCTACTCATACTTGGAGTTAAACTAGGTGCCGAAGAAGATAGCCCGGAAATACCGACCGACTGATTCTCGTTACGATTCTTCTCTTGAAGAAAAGTTTCACAAGTTGTACCTAGACAACTGTACACCAACTGATCCATTTCCGACTGTACACTATGTAGTTCCGTTAGGTAAACCGGTAGTCAATTGGGAGATAGACTTCGCATTCATACCCCAGAAAATAGCAATAGAATTGCAAGGATGGGGAACAGGACACCTTTCGTATAAGGGTGTACTAAGAGACCAACAAAAACACAATGACCTTATTCTTGATGGTTGGCTTGTACTGTATTTTATGAGCTACCACGTAGACGACCACGTAGGACGACAAATTATGTTAAAAACTCTACACAAAGCATTGGAGATAAAAGGTGTTAAACGAACAACGGACGTTAATACTCCACCGAAAGGAAGTGTCTCAAGTTCTCGTCTCATTAACCTCGCAAGAAGGACAGGAGATTAAGAGCTTGTTATTTGCAGCCGGTGTGTACAACCACACTAAATACTGCAAAAAGATTGGAATGATAACGTCAAACTATCACAATATTCTTTCAGGAAATCGAACGTGCACCATCGATGTGTTAAACAGAATCCTGTCGGGGATAGGATACGAGGCACACAGCTCTACTACAATCCGAATACAACCCATCAATCCTGGAGAAGTTGTACCGGATGTGTACTCCAATATGGACGAAGACGAGTCTGCCTCAGATACGACGGAATCCGTTCCTACAGAAACGAAAAAGCCCCAAGAATTCTCTTTATTGGAGAGGCTCCTGGAACAACAGAAAACGCAACCGGAGTTCCATTTTCGGGTCATTCAGGACGAATCCTAACTCAAATCTTCGATTACACTCGAACAGCTTTCCAGATCCTAATTACTAACCTTGTTTGCTGCCAACCTAAAAACATTATTCTACCCGACTTCGGTAACATCGATAGTGTAGAACAGTTTGACAGGATAGAAGCCAACAAGAAAGTATTAGAGTTCGAAGAAATCAATCGAGAACCTAATCGATTAGAAATAATCTCATGTGCTTCCCATATAACTGAACTAGAGAAAGAATATCGTCCCCAGGGAATTGTGTTCCTCGGTTTAGTTGCAAAGAAAGCTAAGATTAGTTCAAACTGTCCAACACTTAGTTTACTTCATCCAGCAGCAATTGCTAGAGAAGAATACAAAGTACTACCCATGAAAAAAGAAGCTAGAAAGCTAGAAAGATTTATTCGTGACATCAGAGAAAGCACAAACAATTAAAGCAGGTAAATTTGAAGTATTATCAGGTACTTCAATGGACTTACCTAACCAACTTGGTGAATTAGCTATGAAAGCTGAAATTCAGAAAGCTAATGATTATCTTGTTAAACAAGAAAACGACCAAATAGCTAGAACAGCAATGATGCAACTTAGTTGGATCATGACCAACTTTGAATCGATTCTTCAAATGCGAAGAAATGTCAAACCAAACAACAGTCCTGTTCTACTATTCCCTAATGGTAAGATTCGTCTACCATCTATGGGAACCTACAGGTCAATTGAAGATGCTTACAAAGCACTAAAACGATCAAGTGGAGACCTCTCACACGAAACATTATGACCGACTACCAAATCAACTTTTTAATTGTCATGGCTTGTATTATCATCTTCTGTTTTATGTATACTGTTATTTGGCTAGGATTTTCTATTCTAGAACAACTAACAAAGTCTACAAAATGGATGGAAGAAATAGACAATCTAGACAAACACTTCGATGACTCTAAAGACGGAAGAAAGTATGAATAATGGAATGGAAATGGCAAGGTCCCCTTAACGGTGGAATAACACAATCCTTGATTCAGAAGTATTTAACAAACCCTTACACGTTTGTTCTATACTACGGTCTTGGTTTAGAAGAACCAGAAGAATATAACCAAAATCTTCTATGGGGTAATGTAATGCACAAGGGCTTAGAAATAGGCTTAATGCATCCAGAACCTATCAAAGAACAGATTGCTGTTATAGAACCAGTACTAAAGCTAGAAGCTAAGAAATGGTCGTACATAAACAATACGACTGTTCCATCAGTTATAGAAATGCTCAAGCTCTATGACGACAGCTACAAGCAATTATTCTACTACCCCCAGAAAAAGAATGGTGTAGAAACAGGTTTTCCAGAATACTACTGCAGAACTGAACAACAATTCAAAATTATTCATCGAACAGACAGTAACAATATTGTTAGTTTGATGGGAAAAATTGACGGTATTGGAATAACACCTTGCGGTACTCCTGTTCTAATCGAACACAAATGCAAAGGTTCTTACGACCCACTACAATTCAGAAAGGAAATTCACACTGATCTACAGCTTAACATTTACTGTAAAGCTAACAAGATCAACAAATACATTTACGACAACATCTTGATTCCAGAAACACAATGGAATTGTCCTGCTAGAGATATGATGGAACGTCACGAGTTCTATATTAAACGTCTCTACCATACCCACACTTGGGGAAGTTACCCTGTAGCTAGAAAAGCTTTTGCTTGGCTAGATCAATACACTGGAACACTCCCCCAGGAAGGAATCGAAGATTACTTCAAGATGACAGTTAATCCAATCATCGATCAAATAGTTGATCTGTACAATTATTGTTCAGAACCAGGATTTGATCCATTCGATTCCCGATGCTTTAACAAACTGTATTTCAATAGACCACTTCGTCTATTCGATCCAGCAAAAACTGACAAATTTAAGATGTCGTATTGGAACTACTTATCTGGTCAAATAGATAAGTCTGCTCTAGTACCAACCCAAGAACTGTTCAAAGAACTAAAAGGTGAAGGCTAGTGAAAAAGATTGATGCAATTAAATCTCAAGTAGAATCGATTGAAGCTCATATTGATTCACTTAGAAAATTGATTCAGGAATTTTACCCAAAAGAAAACTCATTACCTGATTCAATGATATTTAGTCGAGCACAACACTTAATCATTATGCATCAAAAGCTAGAACGAGAAGTAAAATGACGGGTGCATTAGAAGAATACCTTCGTCTTCAAGAGCGTAAAAAAGATCCTCTTTATCAAGTCAAAGAACTTTTCAAAGTTTTACGAGACTGCTATCATGGTGACGCAAAACATCTTGAACCAACTTGGGCTGCTATTCTTGGTCCTGTTTCTAAAACATTTCCAGAAGGTCCTAGCCACCACAAAACACAATTTTGTGAACAACTGTACGGTAACACAATCCAGTGTCCAGACTTTTCAAAATTACTTTTGAGTTTACGTTCAGGATGGAAAAATGAAGAAACGAGGTAGAATAGCCAAAACAGACACAAAGAAGAAGGTTGTTTATCTTCGATTAGATAAAGAACTTAAGCTACTGCAACTTCTAGTTGAAGAAGCAAATCAACTCCAAGTATCACTTAACACTCTTGTAACCCAGAAACTAAAAAAGCATTATGAACTTGAAACCCCAGACAACTGAACCTGTAATTAACACCGAACAAACAACCAAACTCGATACACCATTTCTGGCTGGCTTTCCTATGCTAGAAAGTGATCGTGTTGACATTCTTCAACAATTTCATGAAGCAGAAGGTGACGAACCTTACCAAGAGTTTGTCAAACGTACCTTTGCATACATTACAGACATCGACCTAAACACTGTCTGTAGTATTCTCAATCAACTTCATGCAGCTTACGGATTCATCTGTGAGTTTGTAGAATACCAAAATGAGTTAGACAAACTCAAAGAGATTGGTGAAACAGCTTGTCGTACAGATGCTCCTGCATTACTTACACAAGAAAAGAAAGTAGAGAAAGAGATTGGAGACATGTGCTACTATGCGTTTATGTTGCACAACCTAACCACCCCAGGGACAGTGAGGGTGTCCGAAATTATTG
>Ga0247839_1001063_pt1 | contig 47628 bp, 35 predicted proteins | sample LaCruzMarch2015__6_FD_192405 | JGI IMG/M metagenome (GOLD analysis project Ga0247839, IMG submission 192405) | Freshwater microbial communities from meromictic Lake La Cruz, Castile-La Mancha, Spain - LaCruzMarch2015_16m | ecosystem: Environmental > Aquatic > Freshwater > Lake | place: Spain... | reverse complement strand
TCTCACTGGACCTCGTTCCCCGCGGCAACGACGTTCCGTTCTAAACCGTACTGTGGCGCCGACCATACGGACTACTTGGCCGTCGGGTGTGCACCGTTTAGACGCAGGTTTAGACAGCCGTCAACAGAGCAGAAATCAGCCGGCCTTTGCGCGCAGGTCATCCTTGATGATCATTGGGGATAATACTCAGGGTCACAAGTCTCTTTCAAAGAATAGGGGCAATCCCGCGGAAAGGTGCTCTCTTCAAGATTGGTCTCCTTGACCGCAAGCAGACGGGCGAGGCGGTACGCCTTCGGGATCGCCTGCTGCTCCAGCAGCGCCTCGAAGCTCGGATTTTCATCCACCAGGTCTTGGAGCGACAGGCGCTGCTCCTTGATCGTCGCTTCCCAGCTTCGGCTGCGCAGGTGTGGTTGGAATTGCCATTTGAGCAAATGCGCCAGCAGCACCTTCAGTCGACTGATCAATTCCCGACGCTCGCGCGCGCCCATGGCATCGAGCTCCTCGATCAAATGATCGACATCGATCTCGGCAAACCGTTGAGCGCGCAACAAGTCCGCCTGCTCCTGCGACCAGGCATGAAAATCACGTTCATAGGTCGAGACAGTCATTGGCCACCCGCTTGATCAGCCCAAAATAAAGGGCGCCCCAAGGCGCCCTTCATTTTTTTTGGCGCTAGCCAAAAAAAGACTACTTGATCTGGGGATCAAGCTCGCCCTTGGCGTAGCGAGTGGTCATGGCGTCCATGGAGAGCACCTTGATCTTGCCGGCGTTGCCGGCGGTACCGAAGGCTTCGTAACGATCCTTACAGATGCCCTTCATCGCCTTGGTGGCGACCGCGAGGAACTTGCGGGGGTCGAATTCCTTCGGGTGTTCCGCAAAGAACTGGCGGATGGCGCCGGTGGAGGACATGCGCAGATCGGTGTCGATGTTGACCTTGCGCACGCCGTGCTTGATGCCCTCGACGATTTCGGAGACGGGCACGCCGTAGGTCTCACCCATGTCGCCGCCGAACTTGTTGATGATCGCCAGCCATTCCTGGGGCACCGACGAGGAGCCGTGCATCACCAGATGGGTGTTGGGGATGCGGGCGTTGATCTCCTTGATGCGCTCGATCGCCAGGATGTCGCCGGTGGGCGGCCGGGTGAACTTGTAGGCGCCGTGGGAGGTACCGATGGCGATGGCGAGCGCATCGACCTTGGTCTTGGCGACGAAGCCAGCGGCCTCTTCGGGGTCGGTGAGTAACTGGCTGTGGTCCAGCGTGCCCTCGGCGCCGACGCCGTCCTCTTCACCGGCCTGGCCGGTTTCGAGCGAGCCCAGGCAGCCCAGTTCGCCTTCGACCGAAACGCCGCAGGCGTGGGAGATGGCGACCACGGCCTTGGTGATGTCGACGTTGTACTCGTAGGAGGTCGGGGTCTTGCCGTCCTCGCCGAGCGAGCCGTCCATCATGACGGAGGAGAAGCCCAGTTGGATGGAGCGCTGGCAGATGGGCATGGAGGTGCCGTGGTCCTGGTGCATACACACCGGGATATCCGGCCATTCCTCGATGGCGGAGAGGATCAGGTGGCGCAGGAAGGGCGCGCCGGCATACTTGCGAGCCCCGGCGGAGGCCTGGACGATGACCGGGGAGCTGGTCTCGGCGGCCGCCTCCATGATCGCACGCATCTGTTCCAGGTTGTTGACGTTGAACGCCGGGACGCCGTAGCCATGCTCGGCGGCATGGTCCAGCAGTTGACGCATTGTGATCAAAGCCATGGTGGTTCTCCTCGTTCTTGGTGGAAAGGTTGGTTAGGGGTTGATTCAGGTCGAGCGGATTCGGCTAGTCCCGCACCAGCAGCTTGTGCTCGCCGACCCGCATGATCTTCATGATATTGGTCTGGTTTCCGACGCCGGAACGGTCACCCTTGGTGATGATGACCAGGTCGCCGTTGCGCACGGTGCCGCGCCGCAGCAGTTCGTCGACGACCTCCATGTTGAGTTCGTTCACATCCTTGCTCGCCAGCTCGAAACTGACCGGATAGACACCGCGGAAGATCCGCACCTTGCGGCGGGTCTCGGCATTGCGGGCCATCGCCAGGATGGGGATGCCGGAGCTGATACGCGACATCCATTTCACGGTGGAGCCGGTCTCGGTCAAGGCCGCAATCGCCTTGACGCCCAGATGATTGGCCGTATACATGGTGGCCATGGCAATCGCCTCGTCGACCCGGCCGAACACCGTGTCGATGCGATGCCCGGAGCGGGTGACGTGCCGCTCGGCCTCGCTGCAGATGCGGTCGAGCGCTTCCACCACCTTGGCCGGATCCTTGCCGATGGACGACTCGGCCGAGAGCATCACCGCGTCGGTGCCGTCCAGCACCGCGTTCGCCACGTCGAATACCTCGGCCCGGGTCGGGATGGGGTTGTCGATCATGGACTGCATCATCTGGGTGGCGGTGATCACCACGGTGTTGAGTGAGCGGGCGCGGCTGATCAGGTGCTTCTGCACCGCCGGCAGCTTGGCGTCACCGATCTCCACGCCCAGGTCGCCGCGGGCGACCATGATGACATCCGCCGCCTGGATGATCTCGTCCACCGCGTTGAGCGACTCCGCCCGCTCGATCTTGGCAACGATGCCGCCGCGGCCGCCGGCCGCCCGGAACAGCTCGCGCGCGAGTTGCACATCCGCGGCGTTGCGTACGAACGAAACCGCCAGATAGTCGGCGCCCAGTTCGGCGGCCAGGCGGATGTCGGCCTCGTCCTTGTCGGTCAATGCCGGAGCGGAGAGGCCCCCGCCCTTCTTGTTGATGCCCTTGTTGTTGGAGAGCTTGCCGCCGGCCACGACCCTGCAGTCGATGCGCCCGCTGCTGACCGACGCGACCCAGAGTTCGATCGCCCCATCGTCCAGCAACAGGGTATCGTCCGGGTAGACGTCATCGGCCAGGGTCGCATAGGTGGTGCCGACCCGGGTGCGGTCGCCCTCGGTGAGCGGACAGGCGGTATCGATAGCGAAGGCGTCGCCCAGCGCCAGGTCGATCGGCCCGTCTTTGAAGCGGCCGATACGGATTTTCGGTCCTTGCAGATCGAGCAGAATGGAGAGTTCCTGGCCGGCCGCCGCGGCCCGCTCACGCACCAGGGCCACCCGCTCGCGGTGACGCTCATGGGTGTCATGGGAGCAATTGAGCCGCACCACATCGACACCAGCGGCGATCATCGCGTCCATCATGGCCGGCGGGTCGGTGGCCGGCCCCAGGGTGGCGACGATCTTGGTACGTCTGGGTATGCGCATGGTCATGCCCCCGGCGCGCGGCGCTCAGCCCTTGGCCCGCGCTTCGAGCATCGCCACCGCCGGCAGCGTCTTGCCCTCCAGGTACTCCAGGAAGGCGCCGCCCGCGGTGGAGATGTAGGAGACCTTGTCGTAGATGTCGTACTTCTGGATGGCCGCGATGGTGTCGCCGCCGCCCGCCAGGCTGAAGCCCGCCGCATTGGCGATGGCCATGGCGATAGTTTTGGTGCCGCCGCCGAACTGATCGAACTCGAAAACGCCGACGGGTCCGTTCCACACGATGGTCCCGGCCTTGGCAATGATGTCGGCCAACTGCTGGGCGGACTTGGGGCCGATATCGAAGATCATGTCATCGTCGACCACGGCGTTGGCGTCCTTGGTGACGGCCGGCTCGGTCTCGGCGAAGTTCTTGCCGGTCACCACGTCGACCGCGATCGGGATGGTGGCGCCGCGCGCCGTCATCTTTTCGATCAGGGCCTTGGCCGTGGGGATCAGGTCATGTTCGCACAATGAATGACCGATGTTGTGACCCGTGGCCGCCAGGAAAGTGTTGGCGATGCCGCCGCCGACTACGAGCTGGTCCACCTTCTCCGACAGCGCTTCGAGCACCGTGAGCTTGGTGGAGACCTTGGAGCCGCCGACGATGGCGACCATGGGCCGGGCCGGATTGGCCAGGGCCTTCTTCAGCGCATCCAGTTCCTCGGCGAGCAGTAAGCCGGCGCAGGCGGTCGGCGCGAACTTCCCGACCCCATGGGTGGACGCCTGGGCGCGATGGGCGGTGCCGAAGGCGTCCATGACGAAGACATCGCACAGAGCCGCATATTTCTTGGCCAGTTCTTCGTTGTCCTTGCCCTCGCCCTTGTTGAAGCGGACGTTGTCCAGCATCACCAGTTCGCCGTTCGCGACCTCCGGGGTGTGCTCGAAATAGTCGCGGATCAGACGCACCGGCTTGCCGAGTTTCACCGACAGGTCATCGGCCACGGGCTTGAGCGAATCCGCCTCGGAGAAGACACCCTCCTCCGGCCGGCCCAGATGGGACATCACCATGACCTTGGCGCCGGCCTTGATGCAGTGCTCGAAAGTGGGCAGGGAGGCGGTGATCCGGGCATCCGAGGTGACCTTGCCGTTCTTGACCGGGACGTTCAGGTCGGAGCGGATCAACACCCGCTTGCCGGCGAGATCAAGGTCGGTGAGCTTGATGAAGGACATGGGGCAACCCTCTTTATCTTGTAGTGAATCGAGCCATCTGGAAAGCTGCGGGGCTTTCCGGAGGACTCGGGGGAAGTGGTTAGTGGCTAGTGTGCAGACGATCCAGGAGGTGTCAAACGCCGAGTGCCGTGGACTTGAGGTCCCACGACACTCGCCGCTAGTGGATAGTGGCTATCCACTATCCACTATCCACTATCCACTATCCACTCACTTCGCGACGTGCTCGACCAGACGCAGCATGTTGCAGGTGTAGCCGTACTCGTTATCGTACCAAGAGACGACCTTGACGAAGGTGGGGTCCAGCGCGATGCCGGCGCCGACGTCGAAGATCGAGGGGGTGCCGCAGCCGCGGAAATCGGTGGAGACCACTTTTTCCTCGGTGTAGCCGAGCACGCCCTTGAGATCGCCGGACTCGGAGGCGGCTTTCATGGCGGCGCAGATTTCCTGGTAGGAGGCGCCCTTGTTCAGTTCGACGGTGAGGTCGACCACCGAGACGTCGGAGGTTGGGACGCGCAACGCCATGCCGGTCAGCTTACCGTTGAGCTCAGGCAACACCACGCCGACGGCCTTGGCCGCACCGGTGGAGGACGGGATGATGTTCTCCAGGATGCCGCGGCCGCCGCGCCAGTCCTTGGAGGACGGGCCGTCGACGGTCTTCTGGGTGGCGGTGGCGGCGTGCACCGTGGTCATCAGACCGCGCTTGATCCCCCAGTTGTCATGCAGGACCTTGGCGACCGGGGCCAGGCAGTTGGTGGTGCAGGACGCGCCGGAGATGATGGCCTGACCGGCGTACGTCTTGTGGTTGACGCCGTAGACGAACATCGGGGTGCTGTCCTTGGAGGGGGCGGACTGCACCACCTTCTTGGCGCCGGCGGCGATGTGCTTCTGGCAGCTTTCTTCGGTGAGGAAGAAGCCGGTGGACTCGATGACGAGGTCCGCGCCGATCTCGTTCCACTTCAGGTTGGCCGGGTCCTTTTCAGCGGTCAGGCGGATGGACTTGCCGTTGACGATCATGGTGTGACCATCGACCGAGATATCGCCGGGGAAGTTACCGTGGACCGAGTCATACTTGAGCATGTAGGCCAGGTACTCGGGGTCCAGCAAGTCGTTGATGCCGACGACCTCGATGCCGGGGAAGTCCTTGGAAATGGCGCGGAAAACCATCCGCCCAATACGGCCGAAGCCGTTGATACCAACTTTGATTGTCATGCATGCTCTCCTGTGGAGTGGTAAAAATCGTGCCCCGCCGACGGCCGAGGCTGAGTAAATCGTGCGGCTATAGCCTTACCGGATATCCAGGCAGACCCTTGGTGTAGGGGCGGGTTTGAAACCCGCCCCTATGTCCGGTTATTACGTCCGACGGCTATAAGCCCCAGGCCTGCGGCTTAGAGCCCGGCCGCAAAGGGGGTGAGGTTAGAGGACGCGCCGGACCGTGGCAACCACATTGTCTACGGTGAAACCGAATTCCTTGAACAGCGCACCGGCCGGCGCGGACTCGCCGAAGCGGTCGATACCGACCACCGCGCCGTTGGTGCCGACATATTTCCACCAGCCGTCGGTCACCGCGGCCTCCACGGCCACCCGCGCCGTCACGGCCTTGGGCAGCACGGACTCCTTGTAGGCGGCATCCTGCGCGTCGAAGACGTTGGTGCTGGGCATGGAGACGACCCGCACCTTCTTGTCGGTCATGGCGTCGGCCGCCTTCACCGCCAACTCCACCTCGGAGCCGGTGGCGATCAGGATGGCGTCCGGGGTTCCGGCGCAATCGCGCAGCACATAACCGCCGCGGGCGATATCGGCCACCTGCGCCGGGGTCCGCGCCATGTGGGCCAGATTCTGACGCGAGAAGATGAGGCAGGAGGGCCCGCTGCGCCGCTCGATGGCAAGCTTCCAGGAAACCGCTGACTCCACCGCATCGCAGGGGCGCCAAACGCTCATGTTGGGGATCATGCGCAGGGTTGGAATCTGCTCCACCGGCTGATGGGTGGGGCCGTCTTCGCCCAAACCAACGGAGTCATGCGTGTAGACGAAGATCGCTGGGATCTTCATCAGCGCCGCCATGCGCAGTGCATTGCGGGCGTACTCGGAGAACATCAGGAAGGTGGCGCCGTAGGGGATGAAGCCCCCATGCAGCGCAATGCCGTTCATGATGGCCGACATGCCGAACTCGCGCACGCCGTAGTAGACATAGTTACCGGAGGCATCGGTCTTGCCGACACCCTTGCAGCCCTTCCACAGGGTCAGGTTGGAGCCGGCCAAATCCGCCGAACCGCCCAGGAACTCGGGCAGCAGCGGACCGAAGCCGTTCAGGGCATTCTGCGAGGCTTTGCGTGAGGCGATGGTCTCGGCCTTCTCGACCACGGCGGCGATAAAGGCGTTGGCCTGCTCATTCCAGGCGGCGGGCAGTTCACCGGCCATGCGACGCTTGAACGCGGCAGCCTCCGCCGGGTGGGCGGCGGCATAGGCATCGAAACGCGTGTTCCACTCCGCCTCGGCCTTGGCGCCGCTCTCCTTGGCGGACCAGCCGGCATAGATGTCGGCCGGGATTTCGAAGGGCGCATAGGGCCAACCCAGGGCCTCACGGGTCAGCGCGATCTCAGCGTCACCCAGGGCCGCGCCGTGGCATTCCTCCTTGCCCTGCTTGTTGGGCGAACCGAAGCCGATGATGGTCTGGCAGCAGATGAGCGAGGGCCGATCCTCGACCGCCCGGGCCTCTTCAATGGCCGCTTTCACGGCTTCGGCGTCATGCCCGTCCACCTTGGGGATGACATGCCAGCCATACGCCTCGAAGCGCTTGGGGGTGTTGTCCAGGAACCAGGCGGGGGTGGCGCCGTGGCCGCGCACCTCACCGTCGATGGAGATGTTGTTGTCGTCATAGACCGCGATCAGCTTGCCGAGCCCCAGGGCGCCGGCCAGCGAACACGCCTCATGGGAGATGCCTTCCATCAAACAGCCGTCACCCAGGAAACAGTAGGTGTGGTGATCGATGATCGCATGCCCCGGCTTGTTGAACTGGGCTGCCAGGATCTTCTCGGCCAGGGCCATCCCCACCGCGTTGGTGATGCCCTGACCCAGGGGGCCGGTGGTGGTCTCCACGCCGGGGGCATAGCCGTATTCCGGATGACCGGGGGTCTTGGAATGCAGTTGGCGGAACTGTTTCAGATCCTCGATGCCGAGCCCGTAACCGGTCAGGTGCAGCAGTGAGTAAATCAGCATAGAGCCGTGCCCGTTGGAGAGCACGAAGCGGTCGCGGTCAGCCCAGTGCGGATTGCCCGGGTTGTGCTTCATAAAGTCGTTCCACAGGACCTCGGCGATATCCGCCATGCCCATGGGTGCGCCGGGGTGGCCGGAATTGGCCTTCTGGACCGCATCCATGCTGAGCGCGCGGATGGCGTTAGCGAGTTCTCTGCGTGAGGACATGGCCCCTCCTGATCGTTGTAAGCTGACTCGTTAGATTGCGCGGCCCGTCGCCTCCGACCCGACAGGTCGGGGGCGACGGCACGAATGCGGGTAGCGCAGTGCGGGAAACCTCAATGCCGGGCGCTCGGTCGCGACCGATGCCGGGCCGGCCCGTTCGCGGCCCACGGGCGATAACGGGAGGGTCGAGCGCCGAGCGGACTCGACGGCGACCGTTCCAGTGACCCGGTATTGTGACCGAAAGGACGTATCCGGGACATCAAAACAAACTTATGTCGGCACAAGACGATTCATCATATCATAATATTCAATATTGACAAAGATCATGGCGCATTTTGGTATCGGCGCGACCGACGGGCGGGCGGGCGTGCCGCACCGACATCAGGTCGTCCACTTGATCGAACAGCCCATACTCGGGATTTGATCGGCGGGTCCGCGCCCGGTTGCGGCGACCTCCCGCATCGCCTCGAACAGGTCCCGCCGGACCCCGGCAGGCGCGGCCTCTTTGCGGCTCGCGTCGAGTCGGCCGCGGTACTGCAAACCCAAGTCCGCGTTGTAACCAAAAAAATCCGGGGTGCACACCGCGCCATAGGCACGGGCAACCGCCTGGGTCTCGTCGAACAGGTAAGGGAAGGGATAACCGAAGGTCTCGGCGATCTGCCGCATGTTCTCGAACCCGTCTTCCGGGTAGTCGGAGGGATCGTTGGACATGATTCCGACACAACCGATGCCGAGCGCCTGAAGCTCCCGGACATCCCGCACGATGCGCTCGCGCACGGCCTTGACGTAAGGGCAATGGTTACAGATGAACATCACCAGCAAGCCACGCTCGCCTTTGCACTGATCGCGGGTCCAGCTCCGGCCGTCCACGCCGGGAAGAGAAAAATCAGGCGCGGCAGCGCCGAAGTCGCAGACTGGGGTTTGCAGTGAGGCCATGACAATCCTCCGGACTCTTGAAGTGGCGGTCGGGGCCGGGCGACCCGTGTCTCCTATGGTAACCAAATTGATCGGAATTCCAAACACCGCACGCCCGGCGGGCGCCGCGGCGCTCACCGCCCCGCAGGCGCCGTGCGGAGAGCGAAACGGTCGATGCCGGTGCCGGTCAGGCGGACCGCGAAGGCCGCGAACCTTACCTCTGCCGTCGGTGGGGGGTTGGCGGGAACTGCGGTACATCGTCATGTAGTCTTCGGGTATCGCTGACCGCGTCCGATGCGCCATGCGCGCCGTGCGCTCGCGTTACTGCCGCGTCCCGCGGGTGCCGGACGAGCGGACCGCGGCGGTCGTGGATCGGTTGGTGGAGACGCTGAGCAGACCTCGATCACCGCGTGGCGTCGCTCGGCACTCAGCCGGACCGAGACGTCACCCGGCATCGGTTGCCGTCCGCCGCGTCGGCAGTGCTCGAACACGGCCTCGCAGGCGTTCTGCAAGAGGTTTTCCAACGCGCGGCGCAGCAGGCGTGGCCGCCCGCACACGAGCGGACCTGGGCCATCGGGCAACTCGAGGGTGACGAGGTGCGGGGGCGGCAAGTCGATCTCAGACGACCGGGAGCCAGCCAGGCGTTCAGGCAGGTGCGCGACCGCCTCGGCGATCAGGTCGCGCAGCGCCAACGGCAGCCCCTCGCGGTCCGGCCCCGGCCGATGCAACCAGCGAAAGTCCTCGGCCAATTCGCTCTGGAAGCGAGCGGCCGGCACCTCGCCCGCATCGGCCGGACCCAGCGCCTGTAACAGTCCGGCGCGACAGGCCCCTTCGAGGTCGCGCGGGTACCGGTCGCGGCCCGCGGGTTCGCGGAGATCGAGATCGCGCACCAAGCCCCCCGCGGCCTGCCAGATCTCGATGAGGACCCCCAGCAGCGCGCGCTTGCCGGCGCGCGGCGGACCGACCAGGGTCAGGCAGCCCGAGCGCAGCAGGTCCCGATACAGGGCCCTCGGCAGTGGGCCGAAGGACAGGTCCGCGGTCGTGGGAGCGTGCCCGGTGCCGGCCACACCAACGCTCACACGGCCCCCCCCCGCGCGAGGGCCTCCGGCATCTCGATCCCCACCTGTTGAACCAGATAGGACAGTTGGCGCTCCTGCGCGTATTTCTTTTCCAGTAACGTCCGCAGGACCGGCAACCGCAACCGGTAGTCGGCGCCGTTCCGCTCCAGGATGCCCCCATTGTGGATACCGTCGAGTGCGCGTAACGCACTATCCCGATCGTCCTCACCCGGGTCTTGGATCTCATAGCCGGCGCCTGGCTCCAGCCGCCGAGGTCCAGGGCCAAGCGGTATTCCCGGCCCGTGGCACCGCCGGTCGTCAGGGTCAGGTCCCGGCCGAGGATGAGCCCGCGGGCCAGGGCCTGGTTGCGTTGATCCACGGCCCGGTCATCGGTGTTGACCGCGGCCAGGGTGGCGGGGGTTGCCCCGGGCAGGTGGGCGATGGCCCGGTCCGCGTGGCAGGACTGCTCGATCAGCAGGGTCCGAAAGGCCAGGGTCCCCTGGCCGCCATCGAGCACGGTGCACAGGTGGCTGCTCGCGTTGATCGCCTGCACCAGCGGCACCGGCAGGCTCTTAGCTACACCATGGCGGGCCTGCTCGGCGAGCGGCACAACAAAGACGCCCGCGGCAACGCCGCGCCGGCCGGCCTCATCGACGAGGAGGTGTGCGACCTCCCAGGTTTGCTCATCGGCGATGACCAACAATTCCTGACCTACCGAGAGCCCCAGGCCGAAGGTGATCAACTTCTTCGCCCCAGCGGCGGCGTCGGTGTGCGTGCCGTTCATGGTGCCTCCAGCCCTTGGCCTGCGATCGCATCACGTCCAGTCAGTCACGCGTCGCTAAAATGGCGTTCGCGATCAGTCGAACTCAGGCGTGTTCACTCAGCCCCGTCCGGGTCCAGGCCGAGTTCGCGCAGCCGTTGAGCCAGACGCTCGGCGCGCGCTCGGGCCCGCTGGACCTCGGCCGCGGCCGCTGCAGCCCGCGCCGCCTCCTGTTCGGCCCGCAGTTGCTCGCGCTCGGCCAACCGCCCGATCTCCACGAAACTGCGGAAGGGGCGACCGGCCGGGTCGAACAGCTCCAGGACCGGGCCGGAGGTCACGAACCGCACCCCGAGCCGCGGGCTGGTCCAGCCGCCGAGATAGGACACCGACTCCAGCTGTCCACCCTGCCGCCGCCAGATGCGCAGTGAATTGTCGGCGGGGTCGTAGACGTAATATTCCTCGACGCCGTAGCGGTCGTAGAAGGCAAGCTTCTCGGCCATCTCGTCGCGGCTGTTGGACGGCGACCGGACCTCGAAGACCACTTGGGGCGGGATGCCGTCCTCCTCCCATTGTTTGTAGGACGGGCGCCGCCCCTTGGGACGGCCGAAGACCACCATGACGTCGGGCCCGATGGGGTGGGCGGCGTGACGGTCCGGCAGCGGGTACCAAAGCAGGTTGCCGGCGACGAAGACGTCTGGACGGTCGGCGAACAGCAACTCCAGGTTGTCCTTGATCTTGACCAACCAGTCGTATTGATCGGTGTTCTCCGCCATGGGCCGGCCGTCGCTCTCGGGGTAGGGGTCATCCGGGTCGAAATAGGCGAGTGGATTCATGGTCGGCTCCGAGTCCGGGTGCGGGGCGCGCACCGGCCCCGGCTCGCGGCATCCTAGATCCCGGCGCGCAGGAGGGCAAGATCCACCGTCGCCAGCGTCCCCGGTCGCGAGTAATCCTCCGCGGATCGCGGCCGCCGAGACCGGGCGCGGCCGACCGCGGCGGCGTTCAGGTGCGCGAACAGTGCCTGGTAGAGTGCGCAATAGGGGTCTTTCTCAAACAGGGTGCCATGGACGGTGAAGGCCCGCACCGGGCATCCGCCGTGGCAGAGCGCCAGGTAGTCGCAGGCGATGCAGTCGCCCTGCAGCAAGGCTGCGGGGCGTTGACGGAAACGCTCCCTGGCGGGGCTTCCGGCCAGCAGCGTCTCCAGGTCCGCGTCGGCGAACAGGTTGCCGAACCGGTACTCGGGGTAACTCGTGACCCAGCAGTCACATTGGGCGACATGGCCGTGTGGATCGATGGCGAGCAGGTGGTTGGTGCAGTCATCGGTCCAGATACAGGGAAGCACCGCAGGAGCGCCGCTGAAATACCGCAGCAATTCGTCGAACGGGCCGACCCGGACCCCATCGGCCTCGCCGCGCTCCAGCCAGAGGTCAGCCAGCTCGATGAAAAAACGCACCAGCGCCCCGGTTTCCAGGGGTAACAGTCGTTTGACCGCGTTGGATTGCCCCCCCGGAAAAGGCGTGTTGACCTGGAAGCTGCCGATCCCGAGGTCATCGACAAAGTAGCGGTAGAACCGCTCGGCCCCAAGCTCCAGGGTGGCGGGGTTCGCCACCGCGATGACCTGCACATCGATCCCGGCGGAACGGGCCAGGCGGACATTGCGTAACCATCGCGCGTCGTAATCCGCCGGGTCCCGTCCCCGCCGATGGCGGTACCGATTGGGATAGTCCAGCGAGGTGCTGATGCTGTTCTTGAACATCGCGCGGATCACACCGTCCCAGGCCGGGCTGTAGCCGATCATATTGGTCTGCAGCGCATGGGTCACGGTCCGCCCGCGCGCGACGGCGGCGGCGGCGTCGATCAGATCGTGCGCCTGGGAGAACCAAGACGGCGGCAGGGTCATGACCTCGCCGCCCTGCCAGTGGATCTGGAGTTCGGCGATGTCCTTGGCGGCCAGATGATCCAGGACTTTGCCGATCAGCACCGGCAGGCGGTCCAGGGTGATCCAGCTCCCGTCCTTATCCTCGAAGCAATAGTCGCAAGCGGCATTGCACCGCAGTGTCGGCAGCAGGATCAGCGAGAAGACCCTAGGCCCCATCGCCGGACCCGTCCCGCTCCGCGGCATAGGCCGCCAGACCCTGGCGCAGCTCGGCGGCGGCGGCATCGAGGTCGGCGAACAACTGCTTGACGCCGTCGCAGGAAAAATCGATCCGGGGCCACTTGAAGTAGCCGCCGCAGGAGGCGAACCAGGGACACGCGCAACACTCGGCCCCGGCGGCGCGCAGGGTCTCGCGGAACACCGTCACGGACGCCGGCCCCTGGTCCGGCAAAACCTCAGCGCGCGCGTCCAGGATGCGCGTCTGCGCCGGATCGCGCTCCAGCAGGTCCCAAAGATCGACCGGCGTTGCGTGGAGGAGCCCGCCAAGCAACCCGTGAAAGGGCTCCACGGGCTGAGCCACGGTGGGGTTGTGCAGGAACAGGTCGAGCGCTTGCCGCGCCTCTTCGAGCGCTGCCGCCGACGGCTGAGGACCGACCAGCCGGACCGGAAAGCCGAGTGAGACCGCCAGCTTGACGGCCCGCGCCAAGCCCGGCAGCCAGGGGATGGTCACCCGCACCGGATGACGGGCCAGCAACGGCGTGCAGCGGTAGAGCAAAGGCAACTCAATCGCGGGATCCGTCATCACCAGATCGACCGCCAACCCGTCGCCCCAGTCCGCGAGCGGTGCCAGGTCGCCCGTGAGGGCGGTGAGCTGCAAGAACGCCACCCCGTCGGGGACCGCATCCCCGAAGGCGGCCCGCAACTGCGCGGCCGCGGCGGCACGCACGATCAGCGGGCGATCGGGAAAGGCCCGGAACAGGGCCGCGGGGATGTTATAGACCATCATGACCAACCCCGCGCAGAATCGCGTGCGGTGCTGCCGCCCGAGCGGATGATCGCTGTGGCCGCAACGGCGATCATGGCCGTGGCGGCGCCATCGAGTCGGAGACCAGGACAAAGCCCAGGCGAGTCCAAGCCGCGTCGGTCAGCGCCGATTGATCCAACTGCCGCCGCCAACACCACCACGGCGGTTGATCCAACCGCCGCCGCCACCGCCATTGATCCAACCACCTCCGCCGCCGCCGCGGCGGTTGATCCAGCCGGCCTCGGCGATCGTCGCGCTCCCGGCCAGGCCGCCAAAGACCGCGACACCGATCGCGATCTTCGACCAGCGACCCAGACCGATCAGGAAATCCCGCCGCCCTGGTTCGTCGACGTGATCCGGGTCGGGATCGGGCAGGGTTACAGACTTGTCGCTCATCATCGATTCTCCGCAGCGGACACTGTTGGCGTCACGATTGCATTCTGAAGGACCGTTCACGCATCGGCTAAACACATCATCGAGTCCTGTTTCCGACTGATTATTCAGGGGTGGTCGGATTGGAGAAGTGCATGGTACGCAGCTTCCAGGCCCCGTCCAACTTCTGCAGAACCACCGAGACGTTCAGCGCAAAGGTGCGGGACGCACCCTTGAGCGAGTCCTGATAATCGCAGGTGGCCGTCAGCCAACCGACGTCGCCGCTGCTGTCGCTGCTCACCCACGGGCAACTGCGCTTCAGGGTGCCGGCGTCGAAGTCCGCGAAAAAGTTGCGGTACGCCTCCTCGATCTGCGCACTGCCGACCCAGCGCTCGGCGGGAACCGTGCCCATGACCACGGTTGTCTCGCCCGGGGCATACAGCTTCATTACGCCGGCCAGGTCGTGGGCGTCGAGTGCCGTTTCGTGGGCCTCGAACACCGCGCTCAAACCGGGTACCGGTGCGTCCGCGGCGCTGGCCGGAACCCAGCACGCCGAGAGGACGGCCGCGAGCAATAAGGGTCTGGAAGTCATATCTTGCACCTATGGTCGACTGGGACCGGCCGTTACCGGAAACCCCGGGAAGCGATTGTCAGTCAGGCCGGCGTCGCATCGGCCGGCACGACGGGTCCGCGCCGGCTCGAAATTCGTTGCCCCGACTGTGTGAATCAGCATAGCAGTATTTCCGGTGCTGGTCGGTGTCCGACGCGAAGATCCGCGTGTAGGGGCGGGTTTCAAACCCGCCCCTACGCCAAGACCCTGGCCGGATATCAGGTGCGAAGGCGACAACATCGAAGCGCCAGGCGCCCTCAGGGATACGCATCAGGAACGACGTAGGTCACACGATTGCGCCCGTCCTGCTTGGACCGGTACAGGGCACCGTCCGCGATCTTGAACAGCGTCGTGACATCGCGCCCCTGAAGGGCGGGGACCACGGTGATGCCGAAGCTCAAGGTCAGATTCAAGATGTCATGCCCCCCATCGGTCAAGGCGGTCGCCGCGATCATCGCGCGCGCCTGCTCAACCCGCTCGCACAGCGCGGCTGGATCGCCGTTGCGCAGCACCAGCCAGAATTCTTCGCCGCCGACGCGGGCGACGATCCCGTCAGGCTCGAACAATCCGCGCAGCAGCCCGGCGATCTGCTTGAGCACCAGATCGCCGCACTCGTGCCCGTGGGCATCGTTGACCCGTTTGAAGTGGTCGATGTCCGCCACCGCGAAGGCGAGCGGCGCGTCCGCCGGACAGCTGTGCGCCAGCGTCTCTTGCAGGCCGCGCCGATTCAGCAACCCGGTGAGGGGGTCGGTCATCGCCAGCCGCTCCAGCCGCTCGGTGAGTTCGATGATGCGCTGTCCGGCGCGGATGCGCACCGCCAGTTCCTCGTTGTCGAAGGGTTTGTGAATGAAGTCATCCGCCCCCGCGTCCAGGGCTTCCACAATGCCCGACTTCTCGTCGCGGGCGGTCAGCAGAATCACATAGACCCAGCGGTCGAGGCTGCGCCCGCGGATGGCGCGGATCAGGTCCAGACCGCTCATACAGGGCATCATCCAGTCGGTGATCACGAATCGGATCGGTTCGCGGGCCAGCACTTCCATGGCCGCGCAGCCATCTTGCGCTTCCGCCACCGCATAGCCCGCGCTGGTCAAGAAACTGGCCAGCATCCGCCGGGTGAAACGCTGATCCTCAACCACCAGGATTTTCATGGCGACGCCTCGGCCAAATAAGCGCGCAACCCGGCAAGCAGGTCGTGGATGCGCCGGGCGGCCAGTGCCACGGGGGCCGCGACCGCCCCGTCGGCACCGTCGCCGCCCAGCCCTTCGATGCGGCTGAACAGTTCACCCAACTCGCTCAATCCGACGTTGCGAATCATGCCCTTGAGCGAGTGTGCGAGCCGCACGATCGCGGTCGCGTCGCCGGCAAGGACAGCCACCTGCAGGGCGGCCAGATCGCGCTCGGCATCTTCGATAAACAGCGCGACCAGTCCCGCGAGGCCCGACGGGTCGTCACCGAAGGCGGCCGCGATCCGCGCGAGCGCCACCGCGCTGTCCGGATGGGGCGGCGCACCCACAGTCCCCGCGGGGCGCGGCGCGATCCCCGCGGACACCGGCGACGGCACCCCGTCCGCACGTCCCGACCACAGCCGGACTTTCTCGAAGAGCCGTTCGGCGTCGATGGGCTTGGTCAGATAGTCGTCCATGCCGGCGGCCAGGCAGCGCTCCCGATCCCCCTTCAGCGCATGGGCGGTCATCGCGATGATCGGGGTGCGGCGCCGGGTGCGGCCCGGCTGAGCGACAGCCGCCGCGGACTCCCGCTCCCGGATCGCACGGGTGGCGTCAAAGCCGTCCATGACCGGCATCTGCACATCCATCAGAATGAGATCGAAAGGCATGGACGCGTGACTCTCCAGCGCCTGTCGACCGTCGTCCGCCGTGGTGACCAGCACGCCGCGCCGGGCCAGCAACTGGACCGCCAAGCGCTGGTTGAAGGGTTTGTCCTCGGCCAGCAGCACGTGTAACCCGGCGAGGCTGGTATCGCGTGCGGCCCGCGCGGGCACGGCGGACGGCGACTCCCGGCCCCCGCGCGTTTCGACCTTCGGCGTCCGCTGCATGGCTTGAGTCAGTGTTTCGAAGAGCTGGGCGCGGCGGATGGGTTTGAGCAGACAACCCACGACTCCCTGACCGGCCAGGCGTTGCGCCTCCCCGCGATGCCCGACCGAGGTGAGCACGATGACCCGCGGCCGGCCGCTGGCGGGGTCGGCCTGGATCAGTCGGGCGGTCTCTTCGCCGTCCAGATCCGGCATCATCATGTCCAACAGCACCAGGTCATAGGGGGTGCCGGCCGCGGCCGCCCGCGCCAGTTCCACCAGCGCCTCGCGCCCGCCGACCACCGCGGCGACCCGGCAGGACCAGACGCTCAGCGTCTTCTCCAGCACCAGCCGATTGGCGCGGTTGTCATCGACGATCAGACAGTGTGCCCCCGCCAGCACCGCGGCCTCCCCCCCATCCGGCGCCGCCGACGAGGACTCGGCCAATCCGAAGCGCGCCGTGAACCAAAACCGGCTGCCGCCCTCCGAACGGCCCTCAAGACCGATCTCTCCGCCCATCATCCGCGCCAGTTGACGGCTGATGGTGAGCCCCAGGCCGGTGCCTTCGTAACGTCGACGTGTCGTGTTATCGGCTTGAATGAACGCCTCGAAGATCGCCGCGCGCTTGTCCGCCGGCACACCGATCCCGGTGTCGGTGATCGTGAAGCGCAGCAGCAGGCCCCGCGCGTCCTGCATCTCCGGGATCACTTCGAGCAGCACCTCGCCGGTCTCGGTGAACTTCAGCGCGTTGCCGATGAGATTGACCAGAATCTGACGCAGACCGCTGGGATCCCCACACAGACTGGCCGGCACCGTATGCTCGATCAGGTGCACCAGTTCGATCCCCTTCTGAGCGGCACGGTAGCCGAAACTGTCCATCACGTCCTCGACCACCGCGGCCAGTTCGAAGTCCACCGCCTCCAGTTCGACCTGGCCGGCCTCGATCTTGGAGAAATCCAGCACGTCGTCGATCAGCGACAGCAGGGCCTCGGCCGAGGCTTCGACAATCTCCAGATTTTCCCGCTGCTCGGCGTCCAAGTCGCTGTCCAGGGTGAGCTTGGTCATGCCGATGATCGAGTTCATCGGCGTGCGGATCTCGTGGCTCATCTTGGCCATGAATTCGCTCTTGACCAGCGCCGCTTGCTCGGCCTGCTCCTTGGCGGCCCGCAGGTCCTGCTCGGCCAGCTTGCGCTCCGTGATATCAACGAAACTCTCCACCAACAGGCGCCGCCCGTTCAGATCCAGAGCGACCCCGCTTTTCAGCACGGTGATGGCGCACCCGTCAGGACCACGCAGGCTGATCTCGTTCTGACTGCGCTGGTGCAGGTCGGACAGAAAGGGACAGGCGAGCGGATCGGCGCAAAAATGCGCGTAGCAGCGCGCACCCACCAGCGCCTGGCGGTCGACACCCAGGATTTCAGACGCCTTCTCGTTGGCGTCGACGACACGGTGCGCCTCCAGATCGATGATGGCAATCCCGGTCTGCACGGCAGTGAAGACCGCATGCAGGCGGTGCTCATTCTCCTGAAGCTGGTCGGCAACGCGCTTACGTTCGGTGATATCCGTGTGGGACCCGGCCATCCGCAGGGGCCGGCCGTCGGCATCGCGCACACAGGCGGCCCGCGCCAGAATCCAACGCCAGGTGCCGTCCTTATGGCGCATCCGGAACTCGATATCGAGGTGATCGACGGCGCCCCGCAGATGGGCATCGATGGCCGCCAGCGCACCCGCCAGATCGTCGGGGTGCATCCGCGTGCGCCATTCCTCGAAGTGGTTGGGAAGCTCCGCGTCGTCATAGCCCAACATCGCCTTCCAGCGCGGCGAGTAGTACACCTGATCCTCGGGGACCTTCCAGTCCCACAGCCCGTCGTTCGCACCGGCCACGGCCAGGGCGTAACGCGACTCGCTCTCACGCAATGCCGCCTCGATCGCCTGCGCTTCGGACAGGTCGGCGACCACCCAGACCACCCCGTCGGTCAAATCGCGCCCGTTCAGCGGCTTACCCGACAACTCGGCCGGAAACACCGAGCCGTCCGCACGCCGCAGGGGATAGCGGATATTGAACACGCCCCCCTCGTCGACCTGGGCGAAGAACTGGACACCGAAGCGCCGGTAGTGTTCGGGGGAGCAATGCAGCAGCGCCACCGAACTGCCGACCGCCTCCGCGACGTTGAAACCGAAAATCTCACAGGCGCGCTGATTGATCTCCTCGATCACCCGCTCCCGATTCACCGTGAAGATGCCGATCAGGCTGTTCTCGAAGACCGACTGGTAGCGGTTGCGGATGGATACCTGGGCACGGTCCGCGGCCACCCGTGAGGACTGATCCTCGAAGACCGTCGCCAGTTCGCCCGAGGCCAGGCGGAACACCCGGTTGGCAGCCCACATGTCAAGGTGGTCATCCTGATACCGGCTGGCCTCGAGCAGCCCCGGCTCGCCGGTGGCCTGGACCTGCCGCAACAGCTCCAGCAAGCCCATGGCGGCCGCGCCGGGGAAGGCCTCGCGCAGCGTCTGCCCGATCAGTTCGGCTTGGTCGCGGCGCACCAGGCGGGCCGCCGCCGGGTTGAGGTACGTCAGCACGAAATCCTGACCATCCGGGGTCGGCCGGTAGACCGCCACGCCCTGGGTCAGGCCCTCGATGATCTCTTGAGTGAAATGCACTTGAACTCCCCGTCATCCGGGCACGTACCCTGCAACGCCCCGACCGGACGGCCCGATTGAGCGCCAAGCATAAGCCACCCACGCGGCAAAATGGCAACCGTTATCACACCGTTCATGCGTTCCCCACCGGCCCCGCGCGACCAATCATCCGGCGCGCACCGCACGCGGCGCTGCGCGAGCACCCTGACGCGGGACTAGGATCTCGTCCGACGAACCTTTATCCTTAGCGGCTGGTTGTTCCACACCTGGCCGCACAAACCAAATTCATGTCCATGAGTAAAGACTACATCTTCACCTCCGAGTCCGTTTCCGAAGGCCACCCCGACAAGATGGCCGACCAAATCTCCGATGCGGTGCTCGACGAAATCTATCGGCGCGATCCCAACCATACAAAGGCGCGGGTTGCCTGTGAGACCCTGGTGAAGACTGGCTTCGTCATGCTGGCCGGGGAGATCACCCTCACCGACGCGGACCTGAAGATCGACTACGAACGGGTTGTGCGCCAGGTCGTGAACGAGATCGGCTACGACAATTCGGAAGTCGGCTTCGACGGCCACACCTGCGGGGTGCTGGTCGCCTTGGGCGAGCAGTCCAAGGACATCGATCAGGGCGTCAACCGCGAAACCGAGGAAGCCCAGGGGGCCGGCGACCAAGGGCTCATGTTCGGCTATGCCACCAATGAGACCGACCTGTTGATGCCGGCGCCGATCGACTACGCCCATCGGCTGTGCAAGCGTCAGGCCGAGGTGCGTAAGAACGGCACCCTGCCCTGGCTGCGTCCGGACGCCAAGTCACAGGTCACCTTCCGCTATCAGGACGACCGGCCGGTGGCCATCCAGGCCGTGGTGCTCTCCACCCAGCACAGCCCCGACATCAGCCAGGCCATGCTGCGCGAAGCGGTGATGGAAGAGATCATCAAGCCCGTGCTGAGCGAGACCGGCTGGCTCAAGAGCGAGACCAAGTACCACATCAACCCGACCGGCAACTTCGTCATTGGCGGACCCGTGGGCGACTGCGGCCTCACCGGGCGCAAGATCATCGTCGACACCTACGGCGGCATGGCCCGGCACGGCGGCGGCGCCTTCTCCGGCAAGGACCCGTCCAAGGTCGACCGTTCGGCGGCCTATGCCGGGCGCTATGTCGCCAAGAATATCGTGGCCGCGGGCCTGGCCGACAAGTGCGAGATCCAGGTCTCCTACGCCATCGGCGTGGCCGAGCCGACCTCGGTTTCGATCGACACCTTCGGCACCGCCAATGTCAGTGAGCACCGCATCATCGAGCTGATCCGCGAACACTTCGACCTGCGGCCCTACGGCATCATCCGGATGCTCGACCTGGGCAACCGCGACCTGATCAAGTACCGCACCACCGCCGCCTACGGTCACTTCGGGCGCACCGAGCCGGGTTTCTCCTGGGAGCACACCGACAAGGCCGAGGCCCTGCGCGCGGCGGCAGGCATCTGATGCGCCACCAGCAGGGGTCGGATGACAAGTCCGGACTTGATTTGCGCTGATTGACGTCCATTTCGCCGACCAAGAATATTCCAACACCTCGCCACCGAGGAGCGTTGCGACCTGGGACCTGACGGCCCCAGGCCAGGCTCGGCGGCCGGGTCGACTCCGACAACGGCGCTCACTCACGTTTAACACTGGAGCTTAAACCCATGAGTGAGTTCACCGACTATAAAGTGGCGGATATGTCCCTGGCCGATTGGGGCCGCAAGGAAATGCGCATCGCCGAGACCGAGATGCCGGGCCTGATGGCCCTGCGCAAGAAATACGGGCAGTCCAAGCCGCTGACCGGGGCGCGCATCACCGGCAGCCTGCACATGACCATCCAGACCGCGGTGCTGATCGAGACCCTGGTCCAGCTTGGCGCCCAAGTCCGCTGGGCTTCCTGCAACATTTTCTCCACCCAGGATCACGCCGCCGCCGCTATCGCCGCGGCTGGCGTGCCGGTCTACGCCTGGAAGGGTGAGAGTCTGGAAGACTACTGGTGGTGCACCGAACAGGTGGTCAACTGGCCTGACGGCGGCGGCCCCAACATGATCTTGGATGACGGCGGCGATGCGACGCTGCTGGTCCACAAAGGCGTGGAATTCGAGAAGGCCGGGCGCGTCCCCGCCCCCACCGCGAACGACAACGAGGAATGGACCGCCATCCTCGGCGTGCTCTCCCGCACCTTCCAGCGCAACCCGCGCCACTGGCACCATCTGGCCGAGGCGATCAAGGGCGTGACCGAGGAGACCACGACCGGCGTCCACCGGCTCTACGAGATGGCCAAGAACGGCACCCTCCTCTTCCCGGCCATGAACGTCAATGACTCGGTCACCAAGTCCAAGTTCGACAACCTCTACGGCTGCCGTGAGTCGCTGGTGGACGGCATCAAGCGCGCCACCGATGTGATGATCGCCGGCAAGATCGCCATGGTCTGCGGCTACGGCGACGTGGGCAAAGGCAGCGCGCAGTCGCTGCGCGGGCTGGGCGCCACCGTCTGGGTCTCCGAAATCGACCCGATCTGCGCCCTGCAGGCCGCGATGGAGGGCTTCCGCGTCGTCACCATGGAAGAGGCCGCGCCGCTCGCCGACATTTTCGTCACCGCCACCGGCAACCTGGGCATCATCACCCACGACCACATGGCCGCCATGAAGGATCAGGCGATCGTCTGCAACATCGGTCACTTCGACAACGAAATCGACATCGCCGGCATCGCCAAGTACGAGTGGGAGAACATCAAGCCGCAGGTCGACCACATCATCTTCCCGGACGGCAAGCGCATCATCCTGCTCGCCGAAGGGCGGCTGGTGAACCTGGGCTGCGGCACCGGCCACCCGAGTTTCGTGATGTCCAACAGCTTCACCAACCAGGTGCTCGCACAGATCGAGATCTATGCCCACACCGAGAAGTATCCGATCGGGGTCTACATCCTGCCCAAACAACTGGACGAGGAAGTCGCACGGCTGCATTTGGGCAAGATCGGCGCCAAGCTGACGACACTCACCAAGACACAGGCTGACTATCTTGGCATCCCGGTGAACGGGCCTTACAAGCCCGAGCACTATCGCTACTGAGGAAAGCCGCCAGCCGCCAGCCGTCGCCGGGCCGCACGGCCGGGTCGACGGCGGCTGGGGCTGGCTCCACCGATTGATTGACCTCCGGCCGCCTGCAGCCGCCCGGGGCTCAGGGTTTTACCCCTTATCCCGCGTGGCGGCCGGCGGTCGGCGGCTGGAGGCTCCCCAACCATGTCGTCGCCAACCGGCTCCAAACCCTCGTTTAGTTTCGAACTCTTCCCGCCCAAGACCCCCGAGGGTATGGAGAAGCTCAAGGGCGCGATTGCGGAACTCAACGCCGTCGGGCCTGAATATTTCTCGGTCACCTACGGTGCCGGCGGCTCCACCCGCGACGGGACCTTCGAGACCGTCGCCTGGCTGCGCGGCCAGGGCATCGCAACCGCCCCGCACCTCGCCTGCATCGGCTCGAACCCGGACGCGGTCCGCGCCATCCTCGATCGCTACCAGACGCAGGGCATCCACCGCATCGTCGCGCTGCGCGGCGACCTGCCTTCCGGCACCGGGACCGGTACCGCCGGAGCCTTCCGCTACGCCAACGAACTCGTCGAATTCATCCGCGCCGAGCGCGGCAGCCGCTTCCATATCGAGGTCGCGGCCTACCCCGAGTACCATCCCCAGGCCGCCAACCCCGCGCAAGACCTGCAAAACTTCAAACGCAAGGTGCAGGCCGGGGCCGACTCCGCCATCACCCAATACTTTTACAACGCCGACGCCTATTTCGGCTTCGTCGACAACGCCCGCGCCGCGGGCATCGCGATCCCCATCATCCCTGGCATCATGCCGATCACCAACTACACCCAACTGGCCCGCTTCTCCGATGCCTGCGGCGCCGAGATCCCGCGCTGGGCGCGGCGCCGACTGGAAGGCTGCGGGGACGATCTGGACGCGGTACGCGCCTTTGGACATGAAGTGGTCCTGCGTCTGTGCCGCAACCTGCTGGCCGGCGGCGCGCCCGGTCTGCATTTCTACACCATGAATCAGTCCGGCCCGACGCTGCGGTTGTGGAACGACCTGGGCCTCAGCGCCTAATCATCGGTCCCGCTACAGGCCGGACTGCCGCAGTGCAGGAATTTGAGATTCCCATTGGTCTCGTCGTAATAGCTCAGGATCGGCAGTCCATCGGCGCCGATGGCAATACTGATATGCCACCCCACGGACCCCTCGGTGTCCGGCGCGGAGATCCGCACACGGGCACAGCGCGGATCCTCGCAATAGGCGATCTTGAGGTCACTGTTGGTATGGTCGTGATAGCCGATGATGGGATGGCCGTCGCGGCCCAGGGCGATGGCCGCATTGGAGCCGACTGCTCCGGTGCTGTCGATGACCCGCACATTGGCCTTGGTGCACTCCGGGTTGGTGCAGTGCGCAAGCTTGAGGTCGTCATTGAAGAAATCCCAGTAGACGATGAACGGCAGCCCGTCGTCGGGCACGATGATGCCGGTTCCCAGACCGACCCCACCGGTATCCAGCACCGTGACCGTCGCGGACGTACAGGCCGGATCTTCACAATGCGCCACCTTGAGGTCACGCCGCGTCACATCGAAGTAGCTGATGATCGGGTAGCCTTTGGCACTGATGGCCATACTCGTGTACCAGCCCACGTTACCCGCGCTGTCGACCACCCGGTGAGCGACGTCCGTGCAGTCCGGATCACGACAATGCGCCACCTTCAGATCGCCGCGGGTCTTGTCGTAATAGCTGATCACCGGCAGTCCGTCGCTCCCCAGCAGGAGTGAGATATGCTGACCAACCTGGCCCTCGGTATCGATCGCCCGTGCCTGGAAGACCCGGCACTCAGCGTCCTGGCAACGCGCAAACTTCAGATCCTTATGGGTATTGTCGAAATACGCGAGCTGCGGCAGGCCGTCGGCGCCCACCACCAGCGCGTTGCACCAGCCCTGGTCGCCTTCCCGATCCAGCGCGTGCGTGCTCGTGCTGCCGCACGACGGGTCCCGGCACTGGATGACCTTCAGGTCGCGGTTGGTGTAATCGAGATAGGCAACCAGCGGATTGCCGTCACTGCCCACCGCGGTCGCGGTGTGCCAACCCACGTCTCCGGTCGAATCCAGAATCCGCACCTGATTCGGCCGAACCTGCGCCGCGGTCGCGATGGTCGCGGACGGCTGGCCGACGACCAGGCTGTAGACATCGAAGCGGGTCCGGTCGTTACCCGCCACCACCGTCACCAGATGGGTGCCGACATCCAGCGCCCGCGGCAGCGGGTCGGTGACCAGCATGTTATCGGTGGATCGGGACAGACTCAGGAAGAGCGCATCCAGCTTGACCGTTGGCAAGCGGTGGCCGCCGAAGTTCTGGCCGTTGATCGTCAGCCGCCGCGTCTCCGGGTCCAGGGTGACAGCGGTGATCAGCAGTTGCGGCTCATCCGACCAAAACTCATCCGCGGGCACGCGCTTGCCCTCCGGGACCGCAGCGGCCGGGGCACCGTCAGGAGGCGCGGCGACGGCGACGGTGTACGCCATCAAGGCCGCCAAGATCAGACAGCTACTGCGCATCTGTAATCAGCCGACGATCAGGGGTGAAACTCTTGGATGGATGTTAGGCCGTCAATCATTCGCGGAGTGTTGCCTAGTTCTGCTATTGAGCGAATCGTCGTTTTTTTTTAACACATTGCCTAGGCCGACGGCACCCGCCGCGGTTGCAGCGGGGAGACTCCCGGCCGGTCGGACGCAATGCACCAGCCGGGACGCTGGCCACGCGCGCGACTGCCCAACACGCCACCACCATGCTACCGTTGAATCTTACCCCGCGAGGACTGCGTCCATGACCGCCAAGTATCCCCTGCTGTTGATCGACGGTTCAGGCTATCTGTTCCGCGCCTATCACGCCCTGCCCAAGTTGACCAACACCCAGGGCGAACCCACCGGCGCCGTGGTGGGCGTGCTCGCCATGCTGCGCAAGCTGATCGAGGCGCAGCGCCCGCAGTTCATCGGTGTGGTCTTCGATGCCCCGGGCCAGACCTTCCGCGACCGGATCTTCCCCGCCTACAAGGCCCAGCGGCCGCCGATGCCGGATGAACTGCGCGCCCAGATCGAACCATTGCAAGCCGTCGTCCGTGCCATGGGGCTGCCGCTGCTGGTCATCCCCGACGTCGAGGCGGACGACGTGATCGGCACCCTGGCCACCCAGGCGGCGGCGCAGGGCATCCCGACCCTGATCTCCACCGCGGACAAGGATTTGGCCCAACTGGTCGACGCGCGGATCACCCTGGTCAACACCATGACCGACACCCTGCTCGACCGCGCCGGGGTCATCGCCAAGTTCGGCGTGCCCCCGGAGCGGATCATCGACTATCTGAGCCTGGTGGGCGATACGGCCGACAATGTGCCTGGTGTTCCCAAGTGCGGCCCGAAGACCGCCGTCAAATGGCTCCAGGACTACGGCGATCTGGACGGCGTCATCGCCAACGCCGACCGGGTGTCGGGCAAAGTCGGCGAGAACCTGCGCCAAGTGCTCGACCAACTGCCGCTCGCCCGCCGCCTGACCAGCATCAAGCGCGATGTCGCTCTGGACCTGGCGCCAACCGACCTCATCCCGGCCGCCCCGGACAACGACGCCTTGCGCACCTGGTACGAGCGGCTGGACGCGCGCCGCCTCCTCGCCGGCCTGAATGACACCGCCCGGACCGCGCCCGACGCACCGCCACGCGCGGCGCCCGCCGCGGACTATGAAACCGTCCTCACCATCGCGGCACTGGACACCTGGATCGAGCGCCTCGCCGCCGCCGACCTCTTCGCCTTCGACACCGAGACCACCGGTCTCGACTACATGCGCGCCGAACTGGTTGGGCTCTCCTTCTGCATCGAGCCTGGGCGCGCCGCCTATGTACCGGTCGCCCATGTCTACCCCGGCGCACCGGATCAGTTGCCCCGCGAGCAGGTCCTCGCCCGCCTCAAGCCGCTGCTGGAGGACCCGCGCCGCCCGAAGGTCGGCCAGAACCTCAAATATGACATGAGCATCCTCGCCCGCCACGGTGTCAACCTGCTGGGCATCGCCCATGACACCATGCTGGAGAGCTATGTCCTCGACAGCACCGCCACCCGCCACAACATGGACGCGCTCGCCAAGAAATACCTGGACTATGACACTGTCCAATTCGAGCAGATCGCCGGCAAGGGCGCCAAACAGCTCAGCTTCGACCAGATCCCCCTGGAGCCGGCCGCCCACTACGCGGCCGAGGACGCCGACATCACCCTGCGCCTACATCAGGCACTATGGCCGCGGCTGGCAAGCACCGGCCGCCTGGCGCCGCTCTACCAGGAGATCGAAATCCCGCTGATCCCGGTGCTGTCGCGCATCGAGCGCATTGGCGTGCGCATCGACTCCGACCTGCTGGCCGAACAGAGCCACCAACTGGCCGCACGCATCCACGCCCTGGAGTTGCGCGCCTATGAAAGCGCCGGGCGCCGTTTCAATCTGGGCTCACCCAAGCAAATCGGCGAGATCTTCTTCACCGAACTCAAACTCCCGGTGATCGCCAAGACCCCCACCGGCGCCCCGTCGACCGGCGAAGAGGTGCTGGAACAACTCGCGGCGGACGGGTACGAACTGCCCAAACTGATCCTGGAACACCGCGGACTCTCCAAGCTGCGCTCGACCTATACGGACAAGCTCCCACAGCAGATCGACCCCTGCACCGGCCGCGTCCACACCTCCTATCACCAGGCCGTGGCGGCGACCGGCCGACTCTCCTCCACCGACCCCAACCTGCAGAACATTCCGATCCGCACCGAGGAGGGCCGACGCATCCGCCGCGCCTTCATCGCCGAGCCGGGCTATCACATTCTGGCCGCCGACTACTCGCAGATCGAGTTGCGCATCATGGCTCACCTGTCCGGCGATGAACGCCTGCTCGCCGCCTTCGCCGGCGGTCAGGACATCCACCGCGCCACCGCCGCCGAGGTGATGGGCGTTCCCCCGGATCAGGTCACCGCGGATCAACGCCGCTCGGCCAAGGCCATCAACTTCGGACTGATCTACGGCATGTCGGCCTTCGGCCTGGCCCGCCAACTCGGCATCACGCGCGGTGCCGCCCAAGACTATGTGGACCTCTACTTCAACCGCTATCCGGGGGTACGCGCCTTCATGGACAGCATCCGTGCTCAGGCGCGCGCCGACCGCTATGTCGAGACCGTCTTCGGCCGCCGCCTGCATCTTCCCGAGATCGGCCACAGCAATCAGGCGCGCCGCGCCGCCGCCGAGCGCACCGCCATCAACGCCCCCATGCAGGGCACCGCGGCCGACATCATCAAACGCGCCATGATCACCGTCGACCACTGGATCGAAACCGAACGCCCGGCGGTGCGCATGATCATGCAGGTTCACGACGAACTCGTGTTCGAAGTCGCCGAGGAGTCCCGCGGCACGGCCGCCGCACGCATCCGCACCGCCATGGAAGGCGCCGCCGACCTCGCCGTCCCGCTGGTCGTGGACATCGGCATCGGCGAGAACTGGGATCAGGCGCATTGATCCGGCCGGCGCGGTCAGCTTGAAGAAGAGGCTGGCCGCGCGCACCGGGGTCCATCGTGTCTGATCCGACGAACGGTAGAAAAAACTTGACGACAGCCCCAACAGCAGAGGAACTTCGTCGGAATATGGTGCTCCGAAAGATCATGAGACGAATGCTCGGAGCCGCTGATCCCCCCCGACAGCGGCTCCTAATTCCCGGCCGGCCAAGCCGGGGAAGCGATTACCCCGTCGCCCGACCCCGGACGACGGGGTTTCTTTTTCTCAATTTTCTTCACTACTCGCGGGCAATCGGCGATCCCGGAGACGGCAGGTCGCCGGAACGACGATCACGGCCCCGATGACCAGCAGGCGGACGCGTCGCGCTATTCGCGCAGGCCCCCCGTTTGTCCCGCACACCGGAGCTTGGCTATGGCAGCAGAACAGAAATTCTCGCGTCTGACCCTGACCGCGATGGTCGTCGGTTCCATGGTCGGGGCCGGTATCTTCTCGCTCCCCGCACGCTTTGGTGGGGCAACCGGGCCGTTCGGCGCCATCGTCGCCTGGCTGATCGCCGGCGGCGGAATGTTGATGCTGGCCTTCGTGTTCCAATCGCTGGCGATCCGCAAACCCGATCTCGATGCCGGTATTTACGCCTATGCCCAGGCGGGTTTCGGCAATTATCTCGGTTTTGCCGCGGCCTTCGGATTCTGGGCCGGCACCTGTCTCGGTAATACCACGTACTTCGTCCTGATCAAGTCCACCCTGGGCGCTGTCTTCCCGATCTTCGGCGACGGCAATACACCGCAGGCGGTGGCCGCCTCATCCGCCATTCTGTGGGCTTTTCACTTCATGATCCTGCGCGGCATCAAAGAGGCCGCCTTTATCAACAAGGTGGTGACGATCGCCAAGATCGTGCCGATCTTTCTGTTTGTCATTATCGTGGCCTTCGCCTTCAAGGCGGACCTGTTTGCGGGCAGTTTCTGGGGCGGCGGCGTGTACAATGCCGGTGAGGTCTTCAACCAGGTGCGCAGCACCATGCTGGTGACGGTCTTCGTCTTCATCGGCATCGAGGGTGCCAGCGTCTACTCCCGCTTTGCGAAGCGGCGGGAAGACGTAGGCTGGGCGACGGTGATGGGCTTTATCGGCGTGCTCTGTCTGCTTGTGCTCGTGACCCTGCTGCCCTATGGCGTCATGCTGCGGCCGGAATTGGCGGAGCTGCGTCAGCCCTCCATGGCGGGGGTCTTGCGGTTCATCGTCGGGGACTGGGGCGCCTGGTTCGTCAGTATTGGTCTCATCGTCTCGGTACTGGGTGCCTATCTAGCCTGGTCGCTGCTCGCCGCAGAGGTCTTGTATTCCGCCTCCAAGAGCGAACTGGTACCGAAATGGCTGGGTATCGAAAACAAGAACCAGGTGCCGGTCACCGCGCTCTGGTTGACTAACATCCTGGTGCAGGTCTTCTTGATCTCGACCCTCTTCGCCCAGGAGGCATTCAACCTCGCGCTGGAGATGACCAGCGCCATGACTCTGATCCCCTATGTGCTAGTGGCGGGTTACGCGCTCAAACTGACGCTCACGCGGGAGACCTATCTGTCCGGCGACCGGGACCGGGGATGGGACCTGACCTGGGCGGGGATCGCGACCATCTACGCCATCTTCATGATCATCGCGGGAGGGCTTACCCATGTGCTGCTGTCCTGCATCCTCTTCGCCCCCGGTACCCTGTTGTTCATCTTCGCCCGGCGGGAGCAGGGCAGGCAGGTGTTCACCGGGGTCGAGATCGCCATCTTCGGCCTGATCCTCGGCGGAGCGGGCATTGGTATCTACGCACTCGCCACCGGCTTAATCGCCATCTGATCGCTAACCCATCGCCATCCGGCAGTGTCTATCCAATAACCGATATCCATAACCAGAGGACAGTCCCATGAGCTCGATTCGTGACGCGAATACGCCGGTCTACGGGGTTCACTCAGAGGTCGGAACACTGCGCAAGGTACTGGTCTGTGCGCCTGGACTGGGTCATACGCGGCTGACGCCCAGCAACAACGACGACCTGCTCTTCGACGATGTCCTGTGGGTGCAGAACGCCAAGCGCGACCATTTCGACTTCATGACCAAGATGCGTGACCGTGGGGTCGAGGTCGTGGAGATGCACAACCTGCTGGCCGAGACCGTCGCCGACCCGGCGGCCCGCGCCTGGCTGCTCGATCGCAAGGTCACGGCCAATAATGTCGGCCTGGGGTTGCTGGAAGACACGCGCGGCTTTCTGGAGAGTCTCGACCCGCGTGCGCTCGCCGAGTTTCTGATCGGCGGGCTCTCGGTCGTCGATATCCCGGATGCCTATGCCAAATCGGAGTACCTCTCACTGGTCCGCGAGGCCCATGGCGTCTACGAGTACCTGCTGCCGCCGCTCCCCAACACGATCTACACCCGCGATACGACCTGCTGGATCTACGGCGGCGTGACGCTGAATCCGCTGTTCTGGCCGGTGCGGCGGGAAGAGACCCTACTGGCCGCGGCAATCTACAAGTTCCATCCAAGTTTTGCCAACGCCGGTATCAAGGTCTGGTGGGGCGACCCGGACCAGAACTTCGGGTCGGCGACCATGGAGGGCGGGGATGTCATGCCCATCGGCAATGGCGTTGTGCTGATCGGGATGAGCGAGCGAACCTCGCGCCAGGGCATTGCTCAGGCCGCCGCCGCACTCTTTGCCGAGGGTGCCGCCGAGCGGGTCATCGTCGCGGCCATGCCCAAGCTGCGCGCGGCCATGCACCTGGATACGGTCTTCACCTTCGCCGACCGGGACTTGGTGACCCTCTATCCGCCGATCATGGATCAGGTGCATGCCATCTCGATCCGACCCGGCGATGGCCCGTCCGGCATCGAGGCGACGTTGGAGAAGGCGCCGTTTACGGATGTCGTCGCGCAGGCGCTCAACTTCAAGAAATTGCGGGTCATCGAGACCGGCGGCGACCACTATGCCGCCGAGCGCGGCCAATGGGACAGCGGCAACAATCTGGTCGCGCTCTCCCCCGGCGTGGTCGTTGCCTATGACCGCAATACCTGGACCAATACCGAGTTGCGCAAGGCGGGCATCGAGGTCATTACCATTGTCGGTGCCGAATTGGGCCGCGGCCGGGGCGGCGGACACTGCATGACCTGCCCGCTGATTCGGGATGCGGTCGACTTCTGAGCCGTGAGCGGGGTGTAGCCTAACCCGGCTTGCGGTGCCGGGATTGTCGGGTTACGGCGCGCGCGAAGCATCGGTTGCATGTGATAAGCCGTACAGGCGCGCCTAACCCGACCTACGGGACTGCAAGCGAGGTGCAGAGCGACGTGAGCACACATCAAGGCGGGTCGATAGGCGCCGGGTTGGCAGCCGGTCTTATCGGGACCTCGCTGCTATTGGCCGATGCGGGATATGCAGCCACGCCCGCCCCATCGGCGGTCAGCCCGGATGAGGACCCGGTCGCCACTCACCTGGCGCTTGGCCGCTCGTATCTGGAGCGTGGCGAGTATGCCCGTGCGGTCCTCGAATTCGAGCAGGTGCTGCGTTTCGACAACCTGCCGCCCGATCTGCGTGAACAGGCCGAGATCTACGCGCGCGGCGCGCGGGACTACGCGGCCGGGCGGCGGCTTTCCGGATTCGGCTATGCGGAGACCGGCGGCGGCTATTACCGCGAGAACGTCACCCGTTCCACCAATGCCGCGGGCGGTCATCCGGCCCGCGACTGGTTCTGGAAGGCACGCGCCGGCGGCAGCGTCGGCTATATTGCCGGCGATGACGTCAGCATCGACGCCACGCTGGACTACCGGTTCCGGTATTACGACAACGCCGAGCGCCGGGACGACTCGGACCTGCGCTGGAATGCCGCGGTAAACCAATCGCTGGCCCATGGCAGCCAGGCGATCGGGGTCCGCGGCCGGGCGAGCTACCGGGGTCATCCGGGCTATCGCAATGACTACGGCCTGTTCATCACTCGGGCATTCGACCTCAATGCCGACAATCGCATCGCCTTGGAGGCGGAGTTGCGGACGCGTCAATACCCCCCCGACTTGCGTGAACGCAGTCGCGACATCGCCGAGGTCACCGCCGGTTGGACGCGCGCCTTACTGGACGGCCGGGCGTCGCTGACCCTCGCGGTCAACGGCGGTCGTGAGTGGGCGACCCACAACAGACCCGACGGCGACAACACCTTCTTCGGGACCGAATTCAACTTTGGTATGGACTTTACGCCAAGCCTCGGCGGCTTTTTGTTCGGACTCTGGGAACACAATGCCTATCTTGGCGACCGCACCCTCGTCGATGCGGATTTCGAGCCCGTCGCCGTCTATACCCGTAGCGACGACATCTATGAACTCGGCGGCGGACTGACCTACGGTTTCGCGCGGGGGTGGTCCCTGCGCCCGGAGGTGCTGTATCTGCGCGACGAGAGCAATACGGTGGGGGGCAATTACAGCTCGACGGAGCTGTGGTTGACGATCCGCAAAACGTTCTAGACTTCACGAGCGATCATGTCCGAACCAACCGCGAGCGCTGCCGCGCAACCTGAATCCCGGAAATGGACATTCGAGTTCCCGAGCGCCGTCACCACCTTGGTCATCGTCAGCATCCTGGTCTGGTTGGCGGCCCTGTTCATCCCCGCCGGTCAGTATGCCAGGGACGCCGACGGATCGCCGATCCCCGGCACTTACCAGCGGATCGAATCGCCGCTCACCTCCGGCCAGCGGGTGGAGCAACTGATCCTGGCCCCGGTCAACGGCATCTACGGCCTGCTGAGCCCGGTACGCGGATTCGTGGACACCGAGACGGTGGGGCGCCTGTTCGGTCAGATCGGCGTCATCGTGTTCATTATGTCGATCGGTGCCTTTATCTCCATCAGCTTCGCGACCCACAGCCTGGAGGTCGCGGTGGCCGCGCTCGCCTACCGCCTGCGCCGCCGCGGGTGGCTGCTGATCGCCTCCGTCATGCTGCTGTTCTCCCTGCTCGGCTCCACCATGGGCTTCTCAGTGGAGACGCTTGGCTTCTACGCACTGTTCCTCCCGCTGATGGCCGCGCTCGGCTATGATCGGCTGGTTACGGCCGCGATGATCATGATCGGCGCCACAATCGGGGTCATGGGGTCGACCGTGAACCCCTTCTCTATCGGCGTCGCCGCGGGTGAAGCGGGCGTCGGGATCGGCGACGGCATCGTGCCGCGCGTGGCCCTATGGGCAGTGCTGACGGCGATGGCGGTAGGCTGGGTGCTGCGCTATGCGGCTCGGGTGCGCGCCGATCCGAGTGCCTCGCTGGTCGGATTTGATCCGGCCATCTCCGCCGACGAATCGGCCACCGATCATGCGGTCGCTGACCTGGCTGCCAACCCCGCCGATGCCAACCAAACCCTCACCGGGACCCAGAAATGGGTCCTCGCCATTACGGCCGGCGCCTTCGGACTGATGATCTTCGCGGTCATCCCCTGGTCCAGTATCCTCAATGGCACGACCGGGCCGGCGGAGTGCTGTATCACACATGATATCGCCGCGGACGTGCCCTACTGGTTCGAGCTGAACTGGTGGTTCCCGCAATTGGCAATGCTGTTCCTGATCGCGTCGGTGCTGGTCGGCGTGGTGGCGAAGATGAAGGAAAAGGAGATCGTACGGCTCATCGCCGCGGGTGCCGCGGACATGATGGGACCCGCCATGGTCATGCTGCTCGCGGGAGGTGTCTCGGTGATCATGACCAACACCCAGACCCTCGACACCATCCTCCATGCGATGGAACAACTCATTACCGGCGCCTCGGCGGGGGCCTTCGCGGTCGTGACGCTGCTTGCGAATATCCCGCTCGCCTTCCTGATACCCTCAAGTTCCGGGCACGCGGCGCTGGCGATGCCGATGCTCTCGCCGCTGGCCGACTTTGCGGGCGTCAGCCGTCCTACGGCAATCACCGCATGGAGCCTGGGCCACGGCCTGGCCCTGCTGGCCTCCCCGACCAACGTGGTGGTGGTGGGCGGCCTGGCGATTGCGAAGGTCGGCTACGACCAGTACCTGCGCTTCGTGTGGCCGCTGCTGGCGGGCTTGCTGGTGGTCGCTGCCGCTGCCGTTGCGATGGCCGCTACCCTGGGATGACGCTTTCCAACGCGCTCTCGCGGTATGATGCGAGCCGCCTTGAGCAGCCCACCCCAACGCGATAACCGGACGATCGGGTCGGGTTTCAAACCCGCCCTACCCCAAGGGTCTGTCTGGATATCAGGTGAGAAGGCTATAGACCCCGCCAACTGCAGCAATCGTCGAGTCTGCCTGGGCCGATCCCATCCAAAAACATCGCAAACCGCGCTGGGCGCGGTTTAGTTCCCTTTCTTTTTTTCTTAGCCCAATTTCAGCTTAGGCCGCGCTAGAATCCCGACCAGGGCCTCCCGGCTCTGCTTCGATCACTCCCCCAGCCGAACCGCAACATGCGGCCGAGGTGTCAGTCATGAGTATGTTCACGCGAATCGTTGAGAGTCTGCATGGCGCAAAGATCGAGGGTCTGGCCAAGACCTTTTCCCGTTTGGGGAAGATCGGTTTTTGGCTCCAGGTGGTGCTCGGCTCAATCCCCCTGGCTGTTACATTCTTTATCTTTGTGTTTTCAGGCAGCATCTCCGGCCCGCGCAGCGGCCTGCCGATTGTCGGGATGCTGAGCTTGGTGAATATGCTGGTGCTGCTGTTTACGATCGTCTGGTTCTATCGCTATATCGGTCTCGGCAGGCGGATTGCCGATCCCCGGTCGCGTCCGACCGAGTCGGCGGTACTCGCGACCGTGTGGACGGTTCCGTACCACCCAGGTCGCCGGTGAGTTCCCCGAAGCTGCTTAGACCTGACCTCAACCCAGTTCACTCAACCCCAGTGCAGGAGCCATTGCGGCCATGAATATCCTATCCACCTTCTCGGCCCCCGCCCGCCCTACACGGCGCTCGGCCTCAATCCGGCAGAATCGAGCATTTCGTCCTGGCGCTGCGCGACTGCCGGACGGCACGTCACTCGGGGCGTCGGGGTGAAGTGTCCGTCCCGAACAACTCAGTGTGATTACGAATTATATGTATCTAAACATTGTTGGTCTACTCGTCGGGACCGTTTTCTTTGCCTTTTCGCTGGCGCCCTCGCTGCTGCCACGACCGTTTTTCATTCAGGGCATTCTTTCCGGCCTGTCATTTTCGGCCGGCTATGGGCTCGGCGTTGCCACGGTAGCCCTGTGGAACTATCTGCAATTGCCGGTGTGGCGCTTGCGTACCGCGATCATCATCAAGTCCATCGCAGCACTGCTCTGCCTGGTTGTCGCGGTGAGTTTTCTGTGGCAGGCGACCTCTTGGCAGAACTCGCTGCGCGCGATGATGGGCATGGAGGAGTCAGCCGGCCTGCAACCATTGCTGCTCGGCCTGATCGCGGGGTTGTTGTTCGTGGTCCTGCTGGCGCTCGCGCGCTCGTTCCGCTGGGTGTTTCGGGTTGTTTCGGTCAAACTGCGGCGTTTCGTGCCGCCGAAAATTTCGCATCTCCTGGGTATTATTGCTGCCGTGGCGCTGTTCTGGTCCGTGATCGACGGCATCTTGCTGAGCAGCCTGCTGCGTGTGGCCGATCGTTCGTTTCAGCAACTCGATGCGCTTATTCAGGACGATTTGCCGCGTCCGACCCGTCCCGACCAGACCGGTAGTCAGGCTTCCCTGATCAATTGGGAAGACCTCGGCCACCAGGGCCGCCGTTTCGTTGCCGGCGGACCCGACGCCGAAGACCTGAGCTATTTTTTTTCGGCCCCGATGCCGGCGCCGATTCGCGTCTATGTCGGCTTGAACTCAGCCGACAGTCCCGCGCAGAGAGCACGTCTGGCACTGGAGGAGTTGAAGCGCGTGGGCGGCTTCGAACGCTCGATACTGCTGCTGGTGACACCGACCGGCACCGGCTGGGTCGATGCATCATCGCAGGATCCGGTCGAGTACCTGCATCGTGGCGACATTGCCACGGTGGCGGCCCAGTATTCATATCTGAACAGCCCGCTCGCCCTGCTGACCGAGGGCGCCTATGGCGCCGAGATGGCCCGCGCCCTGTTCTCGGAGGTTTATGGTTACTGGCGTAGCCTGCCCCGCGACGCGCGGCCAAGGCTATACCTCAACGGGTTGAGCTTGGGTTCGTTGAATTCCGATCGTTCGTTCGATCTTTACGACATCATCGATGACCCATTCAACGGCGCGCTCTGGAGCGGCCCACCCTTCCGCAACGACGCCTGGCGGCGCATGACCGATCAGCGCGATCCCGGATCGCCCGCGTGGCTGCCCCGCTTTCGTGGCGGGTCGGTGGTACGGTTCATGAACCAGGATGGCGGATTGACCAGCGGCGACCAACCCTGGGGGGCCTTTCGGATCGCCTTCCTCCAGTACGCGAGCGATCCGATCACCTTCTTCAGTCCGCAGTCGGCGTGGCGTGAGCCGGAGTGGCTGCAGGCACCCCGCGGCCCCGACGTGTCGCCTGACCTGCGCTGGTTTCCGCTTGTGACGATGCTGCAACTGGTTGCCGACATGGTGGCGGGCGTTACCCCGAAAGGCTTCGGACACGAATTCGCGCCGGCCCACTACATCGACGCATGGCTGGCGCTGACCGAACCACCCGGCTGGAGCGACGCCGAAGTGGCGCGGCTAAAGACGCTCTTCGAATGAATGGCGAAACCCCGGCCCGCTGGCGCAGACCAACGGGATTACCGAGGCCGCGATGAACTGGATAACGATTCTCTACGTGATGATGGCTGGCTTATCGGCCACGATCGCCGGCATCTATCTGGCGGCGTGGCTCTTGCAGCGGGACACCTGGGCCTACCTGATGTTCGTGCTGCTCGCGCTCAGCATCGCTGGTCTCGCGGCGGCAGAACTCTGGATGCTGCGCGCGCAAACGCCCGGGGAGTATTCAACCGCCTTACGCTGGTTCCAGGTTCCCATCTGGTCCGGCTTTATCGCCATGGCGGGTTTGGTCTACCTGCGCTTGCGGCCGCGCTTTCTGTGGCTGGGTTGGCTCGCCGTGGGGTTGCGGACCGTCTCCCTTGTCGCGAACTTCGTGTCGGGGCCGAACCTCAACTTCGCCGAGCTGACCGCGATCGAGCACATCAGGCTCCTCGGCGAGCCGGTCGCGCTGGCCAGGGCCGGCGTCCCCAATCCCTGGATGCTGACGGGCCAGGCGGCCCTCCTGTTGTTGCTGCTGTTCGTCCTCGACGGCGGCGTCAGTGCCTGGCGGCGGGGAGAGGGCCTGCGCTCGCTCGGGCTGGCAATCAGCATCTTTGTCGGCGTCTTGGTCGGCACCGCCCAAGCGGTCCTGGTGTTCTGGAACTTCGCCAGCTTGCCGATCTTGGTCACCCCGCTGTTCCTCTTGGTTGCTGCGGCCATGGGCTCCGAGCTGAGTCTGGGGCTGCTGCGAGCCGCGCGGGCGGAGCGTGACGTTCAAGTGATGGACGCCGCCTTGAGCGCCAGCGAGCAGCGCCTGAGCCTCGCGGCAGAGGCGGCCGGTGCTGGCTTCTGGGGTCTCGATGGCCAATCGGAAGAGGTCTGGGCCACGGCCAAGACGCGCGAGCTCTTCGGCCTGCCCCCGGGCGGGGACTTGGGTCGCGCGGATTTCCTGAAACGGGTCCATGGGCAGGACCGGGCGCGGCTGGAACAACTGATCGAGGCAGCGTTGCGCTCGAACGACAGGTTCCGCACCGAGTTCCGGGTCGTCGACTCCGACGGTCGGATTCGCTGGCTCGCCGGCTTGGGTCGCAGCGTCGGCAAGACCGACGCGGGTCCGCGGACGCTGATGGGCGTGAGCGTGGACACGACGGAACGCAGGGCCATGCTGGACGATCTCCGCCGACAACGGGTACGGCTCGAGCGCGTGTCCAGGGCAGAGACCCTGAGCGAGCTGTCGGCCGCCCTGGCCCACGAGTTGAACCAGCCGCTGGCCATGATCCTCACGAATGCCGAGGCGGCCCAGGCAATGTTGGCCCAGGCACCGCCGAACCTGACCGAGGTGAGGGCGATTTTGGCCGATATCGTCAATGCCGACCGGCGTGCGGCCGACGTGATTCGGCACCTGCGTTCGCTCCTCGATCGCGGCGAGCCGCACCGCGAAGCGCTGTTGCTCGATGATGCGGTTCATCAGGTACTCCAGTTGCTTGGCAACGAGATCGACGACCAGCGCGTGACCGTGGTCACGCGCTTGGCCGCAGACCTACCCGCCGTGCAGGGGGATCGCATCCTGATCGAGCAGGTCCTGCTGAATCTGCTCAACAACGCCTGCGCGGCGGTGGCCGGCAACCCGCCGGGTGAACGCCGGGTCTCGATCGTCACCCGTGCGCATGCAGACGGCGTCTTGGTCGAGGTCACGGACAATGGCTGCGGGGTGCCCGATCCGGAACGTATCTTCGAAGCCTTTTACTCCACCACGCCCGGAGGACTCGGCATGGGGCTGGCGATTGTACGCTCCATCGTGACCAGCCATGGCGGGCGCGTCTGGGCGGAATCCGCGCCCGCCGGCGGGGCCACCCTGCGCCTGTCTTTGCCCAGACACCGGGCGGCACCATGAGTGCCGAACCGATTGTCTATCTGCTCGACGACGAGCCCGAGATACTGAAGGCATTGTCCCGACTGCTCCGCACAGAGGGGCTCCAGGTCAGGGGCTTCACCAGCGCGCAGGAGTTTCTGGCCCAGGAGCGTCACCAGGGTCCAGCCTGTCTCGTGCTGGACGTGGCGATGCCCGACATCGACGGTCTGGGGGTCCAGGAACGGCTGCGCCAAAGCGGCGCCGAGCTTCCCGTGGTCTTCCTCACCGGCCATGGCGACATTCCGATGAGCGTGCGTGCGGTGAAGGCGGGTGCCGAGGATTTTCTGACCAAGCCGGTGAACGCGGCGGATCTGCTGCGGGCGATCCGCGGCGCACTGCAACGCGCCTCGGATCGGCAGGCGGAGAATGCGGAGCTGGCGGCCCTGCACCACCGGCTCGCGTGCCTGACGTCGCGGGAGCGGGAGGTGCTCGGCCATGTCATTGCCGGCAAGCTGAACAAGCAGATCGCGGCCGATCTCGGCACTGGCGAGCAGAACATCAAGATCCACCGCGGGCGCCTGATGCGTAAGATGGGCCTGAGGTCGGTGGCCGAACTGGTTCGGGTAGCCGAGCGGTTGGGCGTGCCGCCCGCTCGGTGAGATGGTATCGGTTGTCCCGCGCGCTGCTACGTAGTAACGTTTATACACCCTGAGTGAGGCGAGCACGGCCATGACGACACTGACAAGCCGCGGGTTCAATAAGGAGACCGGCCGAGCTAAAAAAGCCGCTGAACAGGGTCCGGGTTGCAGGCGCCCGACCCGCGTCCGGTGCGCGACGCACTGATCGCCGCGACCCCGCCTTGGCTCAGGTCCCTGGCCTGACCATCCAGGACTAACAACACGCATGACCGCCGTCACCCACGACATCGTCGCCAAGCTCTGGAACCTCTGCAACGTCCTCAAGGATGACGGGGTCACCTACCACCAGTACTTCATCGAGCTGACCTACCTGTTGTTTCTCAAGATGGCCCAAGAGACCGGCAGCGAGGCCCGGCTCCCCGCTGGCTACCGCTGGGCTGACCTAGAGGCCCAGGCCGCGCCCGACCGCCTCGCGTTCTACGAGACCCTGCTTGTCCACCTCGGTACCCAGGGCTCGCCGCTGGTGCGGGAGATCTTCGCCAACGCCAGCTCCTTCATCCGCAAGCCAGCGACCCTCTCCGTCCTGGTGGCCGAGATCGACAAGCTCGACTGGTACAGCGCCCGCCAGGAGGGCCTCGGTGACATCTACGAGGGTCTGCTGCAGAAGAACGCCAACGAGAAGAAGTCCGGCGCCGGCCAATACTTCACCCCGCGCCCGCTGATCGACAGTATGGTCGCCGTAATGCGCCCGACCCTCGCGGACATCATCCAAGACCCGGCGGCGGGCACCGGCGGTTTCCTGATCGCCGTAAACCATTACCTGCGCGAGTCAGCGCGCGAACATGGCGACCCCGACGGCTGGACCGATGCCCAGCAGCGCAAGTACCGCGGCACCACCTTCTACGGCATGGAGCACGTCCAGGACACCCACCGCCTCGCGCTGATGAACCTGATGCTCCATGGCATCGACTCCGACCCCGAATCGGGCGGCATCCGCTACGGCGACACCCTGAGCCCCGAGGGCCAGGCCCTGCCCAAGGCCACGCTGATCCTCACCAACCCGCCCTTCGGCGCCAAGAAGGGCGGCGGCCTGCCCTCGCGCACCGACTTCACGTTCCCGACCAGCAACAAGCAGTTCTGCTTCCTGCAGCACTGCTACCGGGGTCTGAGGCCCGGTGGGCGCGCCGCCGTCGTGCTGCCGGACAACGTCCTGTTCGAGAACGGCATCGGCCGACAGATCCGCGCCGACCTGATGGACAAATGCAACCTGCACACCATCCTGCGCTTGCCCACCGGCATCTTCTACGCCCAGGGCGTCAAGACCAACGTGCTCTTCTTTACCCGCGGCCCCGCGGAGAATCGCTCTGAGAAGGGCAACACCAAAGCGGTCTGGGTCTACGACCTGCGCGCCAACATGCCCCAGTTCGGCAAGCGCACGGTGCTGACCCGGGCGTATTTCGCCGCCTTCGAAGCCGCCTTCGGCGATGACCCCCTCGGTGGTCCCGAGAGTCTCGCCAAGCGCCAGGACACCGGCGAGGCGGGCCGCTTCCGCCGCTTCACCCGCGAGCAGATCGCCGAGCGCGGCGACAGCCTCGACATCGCCTGGCTAAAGGACGAAGACGGCGACAATGGCGACGCGCTACCCGAGCCGGCGGTGCTGGCCCAGGCGGCGATGGTTGAGCTGGAAGGGGCGCTGGAGGAGCTGCGGGGGATATTGGCGGAGTTGGGGGAGGAGCTCGACGAGGTGGAAGCGTGACCGGCGCACCCCTTAACCCTGTGATGGCCGACCTTGCCCTCACTCGTTCCCATGGCCGCCGTGGGAATACAGTCCTGGCCGCGCCAGCGGATCGAGCCAGCACGCGACGCTGGAGCGTCGGGACTTGCGCTGGAGCGTGGGAGCGAGACAAGGAATTCCACGGGATATTGGCGGGTATGCGAGAGCTGACCGGGGAGGCGGAGTCATGAGTTGCGTTCCCCCGAGTTGGGTACTTGCGCCTGTGGGCGATCTGGTCGAACTCTCTCCCAAGAACAGTTGCGCAGACAGTACCGAGGTCGGCTTCGTACCGCTCCAACGGTTAGGTGTTGATTATCGTTCGCGCCATACATTTGATACGCGGCAGTGGGCGGAGGTTAAGAAAGGCTATACGCAATTCGCAGATGGTGATGTACTCCTGGCGCGAATAACACCGAGCTTCGAGAACGGGAAGGCGGGGATTGTCCGCAACCTGCCAAACGGCGTTGGCGCAGGCAGCACAGAATACTTCGTTTGCCGACCCTACCATGACGCGCTGCTTCCCGAGTATCTCCTTGCGCACTTCAAGACCCCGCGATTCCTTCGCGACGGCAAGCAGGTCATGAGCGGCGCGGCGGGTCAGCAGCGCGTACCGAAGCAATACGTCCTTGATAGTAGGATTCCACTCGCTCCTCTCGCCGAGCAAAAGCGCATCGTCGACAAACTCGACGCGGTCCTCGCGCGGGTGGACGCCTGCCGCGAACGCCTCGACCGCTTGCCCGACATCCTCAAGCGCTTTCGCCATGCCGTCCTCGCTGCCGCTACCTCTGGCACGCTGACGGAGGATTGGCGTGAAAGTGCGTCAAAACCCGACGCCTGGACAAACGTTCGCCTGGACCAAATTGCCGACGTGGCGGGTGGACTAACAAAAGATGCGAAGAAGCAATCGGATGGTGACGCCGCGATCCCCTATCTCAGAGTAGCGAATGTTCAGCGGGGGTACCTCGACCTTTCGGAAGTCAAGACAATTCGCGTTCCCAACCAAAAACTAGCCAGCCTCCTCCTGGAACCCGGGGATATCCTCTTTACGGAAGGCGGAGATATCGACAAATTGGGACGTGGTTGGGTCTGGGAGGGCCAGATCGCTCGTTGTACCCACCAGAACCATGTTTTTCGTGCGAGACTTTTCGACAAGGCAAACCAGCCCAAGTACATCTCTTGGTGGGGCAACCATCGCGGCCTGGACTTTTTCCTCAAGGGTGGAAAGCAAACCACTAACCTGGCCTCGATCAATAAGAGCCAACTCCGCGCATTGCCGATTTCTTTGCCACCCAGCGACGAGCAAGCCGAAATCGTCCACCGCGTCGGAACCCTTTTCGCCTACGCCGACCGCCTCGAAGCCCGGTACGCCGCCGCCCGCGCCCAGGTCGAGCGCCTGGCCCCAGCCCTGATCGAGAAGGCCTTCCGCGGCGAGTTGGTTCCCCAGGACCCAAACGACGAGCCCGCCTCGGTACTGCTGGGGCGAATCCGCGCCGCGTGCGCGTCAACGCCCGCCAAGCCGAAGCGCCACAGAACAATGAGGAAAGCGAAGATGGCGAAGCCCACAAGAGCGTCTGTCAAGGAAATCATCGCAGGGATGGCGGCCGAAATATTTACTTTTGACGACTTGCGTGCCCATGTTGCCAGCGATTACGAGTCGCTGAAAAGTATTGTCTTTGAGCTTCTCGCGGAGCCGGACCCGAGCCTAAGGCAGGTGTTCGACACAAAGGCCAAGGCACTGCGTTTCGTTCGCCTGAAGTCATGAGATTGCTCCGGGTCCACATCATCGCGGCGAAAACCTGCGGCGGTCTCCTGGACGACGTCGACGTTTGGCTGCGATCTCGGATGGTAGACGGAAACGCCTTCGTGCCCTTATGCCTGATCGGACCGAACGGGGCTGGAAAATCCCAGTTTCTCCAAGTCGTCGCAGAGATGTTCCAATCGGCGTTCCATGCAGTCGTAAGCAAGGAAGAGCGCGGCGAGGGGAACCCCGATCTCCAGTTCGAGTTAGAGTATCTCATCCGACCGGAAGGGCAGGGCGAGCATTTCCATGTGCGCATTACGCGGCAGGTTCAGGGCAGGCGCAGGCCGGTTGTTGTCATCGAGAAGAAGGTGGATGGAGATTGGAAAACCTGCGACCTTTCTGATAACGGCACGCTCGCCCTGCTACCCAAAAAGATCGTCGGATATACCTCCGGAGACAACGAGACGCTCAGCCTGCCTTTCCTGCTGAGTCGCAGCGGCTATGCCGAAGAAGTCGGGCGGCGTGCCCTTGAGGAGCTTGTGACCTCAGAGGCGATCCCAGATACTCGCCTGATGCTTATTGACTACGGGACGCATCTGCAGGTGTTGGTCGCCAACCTTATGCTTGGCGGCACCGAACAGAGAGCAGCCTTATTGCGGGAAGCAGGATTGGACGACATCTATTCGTTCCGCTGCACTGTGCAGTTAGCCCACCAAGCTGCGCCTAAGGCACCAGCCAGCCGCAGATCAAACCCGGCTAGAAAAGGGATTCAGCTCACTCAAGAGCTTGAGCGCTACCTCGACCAGTTAAGGTGTTGCGCCACCTGTCATAACTATGACGAGAGGACGGAAACCTACACTTTCGACTTCTTTGTGGACGAGCAGTCGAAGGCGGCGTTTCACCACTTTTGGGAGAACGCGTTATCGCTTTATTCCGCATTGCACAAGCTGGCAATGCTGAATGATCTCGCCATCCCCAAGGCGGCACGAGATCGCTTCAAGAAGGATACCAAGTCACGCAGATTCGCATCGCGCCTACCGGAACCACAGGACGAAGACAAGGTATTTCGTTTTGAGCAGGTAAACTTCCGTTCCAGCGACCAGGGTGGGATCGTCGACTACGTGTCTCTTTCGGACGGCGAGCATCAGCTTGCTCAAATCCTGGGCACCTTCTGCATGGTGTCGTTTCCAAATGTGCTCTTCCTGCTCGACGAACCCGAGTCCCATTTCAATCCGCAGTGGCGCGTGAAATTCATTTCCAGCATCATAAATTTGCCTACAGTCGACGGTGCCCGTGATGACTCGTCACCCGCTGCACGGCAAGATTGCCTGCTTAGCACCCATGCGCCGTTTGTCGTATCCGACATGCCCAGGGAACGGGTTTTTATCTTCAGCAAGAGTCCAGAGACCAAGAAGATTACCATTTGTGGGCCAGACATCCAGACGTACGGCTCTGCGTTTGACGCCATCCTCGAAGAGTGTTTTGGCGTGCGTCCGCCGATCTCTCAGATGCCGCGGGACGACATCGCCGAGTTGAAGACGGTCTCCAACCGAGAGGAACTTAGGGACGGAATTGAGCGTCTAGGCCATTCCGTCGAAAAGGTCTTTCTCGCCGATCGGTTACGGCAATTAACCCAAGAGGGCGAGTCGTAACGTGTTCATCGGATACCCGATCGCGGCCACAGAGGGGAACTGGCTACACGAGTGCCTATCCTCAATGGTGTGTTCAGTTCACGAGAGCCTTGATTTGGAGCGGCCGGTGCCAGAGTGGCCGGAGATTATACCAGTAGAGTATCGGCAGCGATTGAAGAGTCGCACCCGCTTGAAGGAGCTATTTAGTAAATATCAGACAGTAGTTGCAAGACTGAGTTCGAAAAGCCGCGGGCGTATACAACGGTGCTTGGCGGATCAGAACCGGATTGCGGTTCTCGTGGCCTGTGGCGGAGATTGTGAATCGGTCTTAGATTTGCCTAAATCGATTCGAAAGCCTATCGAAGATCTGTATAAGTTTGCGTTCGGTCTACTGACAGACTTAGGTATCAGGGACAAGCACTACAGGGCGATCTACAGCGCTCAAGAACATCACGTATGCCCCTTCTGCGGATGCGAGTACTTTGATGCCCCCAACGCTCCGAGGGAGGATCTGGACCACTACCTCCCGAGGCGCTTATACCCATTTGCGGCAACCAATCTGCGAAACCTCGTCCCCATGGGCAAGAGGTGCAACGAAAGCTACAAGGGCGGCACGGACATGCTTCGTAAACCGGATGGCACTAGGCGGCGATCGTTCGATCCCTATGCGGAGAGAACGATCAAAGTCACGCTTAACGACTCTGTTCCTTTCGGTGGCGCCAACGGGAGATTCCCGGAATGGAAGATTGAACTGCATCCCGATTCTACAGAGTGCGAGACGTGGGATGAGGTATTTCATGTGCGAGAGAGGCTCGAACGAGATGCGCTCACACCTTCGTTCGACCAATGGTTAATGCAGTTCGCCAAATGGTTCGTTTCTGAGAGGGGGATCAAGGATCTAGACGATGAAAAGATCGCCGATGGGGTGCGAGCGTACGCAGATATTATGCAATTCATGGGCTTTGAGGCGAAAGTATTTTTGAAAGAACCTGTTTTCCGGATGTTGCACTGTCACTGCGATCAGGGAAACGCGCGGCTTCTGTCTTTCATGCGTGACCTTGTAACGAAGGCTGTTCCGCAACCCGCGGATTGATCTGGTCCTCCTCCTCTGGTGACTCGCATCTGGGCAGACCTCGGCGGACGCAATGTATCGTCCTTCCGGAAAGCGACGAGCTTATAGAGATTCTTACGACATGACCGCAACTGGATTCCTGACCCGCGTGGTGCTCCGCAACTACAAGAGCATCGCCACCTGTGACGTGCCGTTGGGACCCTTGACCGTTCTGGTCGGTGCCAACGGCTCGGGCAAGAGCAACTTCGTCGATGCGCTGCACCTGGTGCGGGACGCCTTGACTGGCTCCCTCGATAACGCGCTGAACGAGCGGGGTGGGTTGTCGGAGGTACGCCGCCGTTCAAGTGGTCATCCGACCCATTTCGGGGTGCGGCTTGAGTTCCGCTTGCGGGACGGCCGCTCTGGCCACTACGCATTCAATATTGGTGCCTTATCCGGTCGCGGTTACGAGGTCCAGACGGAAGAATGCGCGCTCGATGGGTTCGGTAAGGGACCTTATTTCCGACTGGAGCGTGGCGACCTCAAGGCGAGCAGCGAGGCGACCTTCCCTGCCATCACGTCCGATCGTTTGGCCTTGGTTAGCGCTTCAGGGCTGTCGGTGTTTCGGCCCGTATTCGATGCGCTGACGGCGATGGGGTTCTACAACCTGAATCCGAAGCTGATCCGTGAGCTACAGAAGCCCCAGGATGGGCGCCTGTTGAAGCCTGCGGGGGAGAACATCGCCAGTGTCGTCGGTCATTTGGAGCGCACAGCGCCGGAGGCAATGGCCGTGATCCAGGAGTATCTCCAAACGGTTGTACCGATGGTGCAGGGTGTCGAGCGTAAGGCCATCGGTCCGATGGAGACGCTGGAATTTCGACAGGAGATGGCCGGTGCCAAGCACCCCTGGCGCTTTCTCGCCCAGAATATGTCGGACGGTACCTTGCGGGCACTGGGCGTCCTGACGGCCTTGTTCCAGGGGAATCAGGACTACGCGCCAACCGTCATCGGTATCGAGGAACCTGAGACGGCGTTGCACCCCGCGGCCTCGGCCGCCTTGCGGGAGGCCCTGCAGCGGGCCTCCGAGCAGACACAGGTCATCGTGACCAGCCACAGCCCGGACCTGTTGGATGACCGGAGCCTATCGGCGGACGCACTATTGGCCGTGGTGTCGGTTGGTGGAGAGACCCGCATCGCGGCGCCCGACGCGGCCTCGCGTGCCGCCCTTGGCGATCAGCTCTTCACCGCCGGGGAGCTTCTCCGACTCAACCAACTCGCGCCGGACCCGGCTGCCTTGAGCGCCGAGGATCGGCGGCAGCCGGATTTGTTTGGCGATTGGCAGCCATGATGGTTGTCACCCCGATCGTCGAGGGCGACGGAGAGGTCGCCGCCCTGCCGGTCCTGTTGCGCCGGATTGGCGCGTGGCTCTCCCCGGACGTGCCTGTGACCATCACGCAGCCCATCCGCGTGCGCCGCGACCGCTTCCTGAATCGGGAGGAGGAGTTTCGACGCCATCTGCTGTTGGCCTCGGCCAAGGCCGGCGACGATGGCTGGATCTTAGTGCTGTTGGATGCGGACGACGACTGTCCCGCCGAATTGGGGCCGCGCACATTGGAGCGTGCCCGAGGTATCGTCCCCCATCGCGCCGTTTCGGTGGTGTTCGCCAATCGGGAATATGAGGCGTGGTTTCTCGCGGCCGCGGAGTCGCTGCAGGGGCAGCGCGGCTTTGGGTTCGAGAAGACCCCGAGCTTCGAGCCTGAGCGCCTGCGCAACGCCAAGGGGTGGCTCGGGGAACGAATGACCGGGGGAAAGTACCGCGAGCAGACCGACCAACCCGCCTTCTCGGCCATCATGGACTTGAGCCAGGCATTCAATCTCAGCCGCTCCTTTCGCAAGCTGTGCGGCGACTGGTCGAAAGCGATGGGATAAGCAAGCGGTGATGTTACCTCGGGTGCGATCCAAGCGCCCGCTCGCGGAGGCTCCGGACAGTCGACGGTCGTGACGCCTTGCCCCGATCCCCGAATCCTACAGACGAGCACTATACCCATGGGCCACCTGGCAGGCAGTAAATCCGCGTTGACGGCTTTGATCGACCGTCTGAACCGCTACCCGATCGGGTTAGTGGACAGCGAGCGGCTGCGCGAGATCCTGTCGCTTCTCTTCGACGACACGGAGTCCTTTGTCGGCTCGCGCTTCCCGTTGCATGATATGCCCGCTCGCTCGGTCTCACCCACGTCACAGATAATGTCCGCGAGCGGCCCTCCTTTATCTGCAACTGCTGCCGCTGCTGCTGCGAGCTGATGGCGGGCGTCCAATTGGGCTTCGGCGATGGGATCGCCAAGACGCCCTTCCTGGCCGAGATCGACCCGGAGCGCTGCAACTACTGCGGCGCCCGCCTGAAGACCTGCAACGTAAGATGCATCGGCCTGTGTCGATGGCTACCCAAACCTGCGGATAGTTGGCGGATAGCGCGGGCCATCGCCAACGGGGGTGGTGAAGACCGGTCGGTCGCTGAGGGACGAGGGGGGGTTGGGAGCCAGGGGAACAGGGCGAGC
>Ga0247839_1001061_pt1 | contig 47664 bp, 65 predicted proteins | sample LaCruzMarch2015__6_FD_192405 | JGI IMG/M metagenome (GOLD analysis project Ga0247839, IMG submission 192405) | Freshwater microbial communities from meromictic Lake La Cruz, Castile-La Mancha, Spain - LaCruzMarch2015_16m | ecosystem: Environmental > Aquatic > Freshwater > Lake | place: Spain... | reverse complement strand
GAACCAATCTTCCTTGACCCCATGACCATTCATGTGAACGGTGGAAATGTAATAGGTTTTTTGTGCCTCAATACTGTTTACCACTTCGGATTCAATGGGTCTGTGAGGTTTAACATTTCGGATACCGATTTCGGCAATGGTGTTTATTAACTGGGTCAGAAGAAGAGCGATGTATTCGTTGTTTTCTTCTTGCGCTGTTTTGATGAATCGTTCTAATAAATCAATTGATTTTGCATCATCAATTAGATTTGTGGCATCAATTGTGTCATCTGCCAACTTGTTCTCCCTAGTTTTCTAATGACTCCAGATAGTTTCTGCAATCATCACAAACTAGCATCCAGCCTCTAAAAACTGTGGCATCTGCGATGGCGTGGCATTCCATACATCGCACTACTGGGTCAGATATTGCATCCATGGTTTCCTAACAAGGAGGGCATGGCACGAAAGGGGTAGGTGCCATGCCCAGTCTAGGGAAGAACAGCCTATCTCTTAGGCGTATCCTTTTGCTTCCAACTCGGTCTTGATTTCTTTCAGTGGTTTTGGTTTCCAGTTTATGTCACGCTCAATCGCTGGAATTCCCATGAACTTCACTGATTGTAGTTCTGAAAGTGAGAAGTAACCTAACTCGTTTTCGAATCCTTGGACTAATCCAAAGAATGTGTCCTCACCATCGAACTCGGTTGCGAACCAACGCCAATTGTTCGCGATTGAGAAGAATTTGACTTGGGCTATTGCTTCCATGCCTTTTTCTTCTTGTGAATATAGTTTTGGTAATTTGTTTTCTATTTCTTTTGTTAGTAACTTCATTTAGCCCCCTCTTCGTTGATTAAACCCTCTTCGATTAAATATTTAGCCATGCGACCATAACTACCTTGTAATGTCCAAGCCAAACCTGTGTCAACAAGTTCTTGGAAAAACTCGATAGTTTTATCTTCTGATAATTCGCCACTTTCGTAAGCGATTATGTTATCTACTAACTTCATTCGGTCTCCCTTCCGATAACTCCAGCATACCTTACTGGGGTTTAGTTGTAAAGTTTCACTGATGAATAAGTAACTGTTTTTCTAACAGTTTTATCTTTCACAACTCTGTACAAATCAAGAACATATTGCATTTGACCATCGGCAATAGTTCTCCAACCATCAACAAACCAGATTGCTTTGCCGTTTTGTTTCATTACGACTGGTTCACCTAGACGATAGAAGTGACCGTATTTGTTTTCCATTTATTTGCCTCCTTTTTTATTGCCAACTGCTTTCTTGTAATTCTTTTTCACACATTTGCCACATACTTTGTACTTGGTGAAAGCGACCATTAAATCGTTTTCATTTCCACATTGAACACATTTGCTATTCATTTATTTCCCCCTTTTGATTCTGATTTTACAATTAGGACACTCATCAAACTTCTGACGATAATCCCAACTTGCAATAAAAATCATTTCTGTCTGACATTTATCACACTTCATGTTGGGTCTCCCTTCCCTGATACTTCTATTGTACTACACCCCTGTTTAGTATGCAAAGACCCCCACCCCTGTGTTTTGTACAAGATTTTGTAAGACACGAACTTGACCCCTCCCAGATACTAAACTAGGGTTATGTTATACTGGTTATATCAGGAAGGGAGAACTGATGATAAGACAGATACAAAACATGGACAAAAAAGAATTGTCATACAGAGGCATCGATGCCTACGAAATCGGTTTGACTCTTTTCTCAGAGAAGTTTCACGAATCACAAAGCGAAAACCCATGCAGTGTTTGTGGAAGAAAAACAAACCTGTCAATCGGAATCCATGTAGGTGGTGGAGGAGGAACAATCGTTCACCCAGAAGACATTGAACTAGCAAGAGATGGTGGATACATGGGATTCTTTCCAATCGGAAAAGAATGTATCAAAAAAGTTCCAAAAGAATTCAGAGTTGTTTGGGAACAATTACCAGAAGACAAAGATGGGTGGAGAAAATGATAGTTGATACCAAAGACAAAATTCTTGACCTAATCAAACAAGACCAAAACGCAAAACTAAATCCCGAACTCCAACAATTCTTAACCGACACACCAATCGGTAAATACATCAAACACCCACTCGTATTCCAACCATTCATATCAACAACAATTGCAAACCAACAACTAGAACAAAAATACAACCAAGTAAGAAAAGCGTTAGACACAAAAAACTTTAACCAATTCATTTTCCTACACGAAAGACCATACAGACTTTTAGCATTCGTTGACATCAAACGAAACCTAAACAACAAAAACTATTGGAAACTATTATCAAACATTTGGACTGACACCGAAAACTCTTACCAAGATTTAGAAACTTGGAGAAAACTTTTCCAATCAAAACGCAACCACAAAGAAAACTTGATGGATGAACAAGAACTTGAAACCCTTGAATCGTTAGACAACGAACTGGTTGTGTACAGGGGTTGTGTTAAGAACCTGAATGAGAATGGTTTGTCTTGGACATTAGACAAGAACCAAGCCAAATGGTTTGCCAACAGGTTTGAAAAAGATGGTGTTGTGCTTGAGAAAAGAATCAGCAAGAAAAGCATTGTTGCTTACTTCAACGGAAGAAACGAAGAGGAGGTGATAGTCGCATGAACATATACACTTGCTACTTCTGTAATCGGGAAATGGAATTCTTTAGTGGATTACTGATGCCAATGGGTTACATCAATGGTGACAGAACTCGTGTTTTTGCTTGCCTAAAATGTGTTGATAAACACGATGCTTAAAAAAGGAGAAAAAATGACAACAGGTGACATTCTTGACACATGTACACAATGCCTAAAAATTGGTCCATACAATCTGGTTCGGGCTTGGTCTGTTAAAGGTTACAACAGATTAGATTTTGCTTTCTGTTCCGAAGATTGTGCTCGTGATTTTGAGCAAAGTTGCGAGTAAGATTATTTTTTCTTATCTTTAACTTGCAGGTCGTAATCGTAACGCTCAGAATCCTCAACAAGCCATTTATCGGCATCCTCAACATCCCATTTACGAGAATTCACAACCCTGTCAATCAACTTCGTACCAACCTTGGTAGTAAACGAAGGTTCAAATAAGAGGACACGATTGTTTGGTTGGATAGCAAAGTTACCATCACCTCTTTCAATCACATGACCACATTTGTGTTGCCCCGGTGATTCAGAATAACCATCATCTAAACGATTCGATTCAGAATTATGCCAATCCAAGGTAAACAAGTATTTGCCTTTCACAACTTCTTTGTGCCTGTTTCGGTATTGCATTCTCATGTTCGCAAGGTTCGCAAATCTTGTCACACTGATGAATGGGCTGAAAGAATTCCAAAGAACCAAATCATGAATGTCAACTTCTGGGGTGTTTGGTTTTGTGCAGAATGCGTTGATAGGCATACGCCACCAAATCCCACCATCTTCCATAAGGAAATGAAACAAAGGTGAACGATTCTGGACTGAGGCAACACCGAAGATTACAACAGGAAAATATTTGTCATGCGAGTCTTGTTGGTCACGAAGAAAGTTTCCACGAACATAGCATTCGATAGGTGGAATGTTTGCGTTTAACTCAGGAATGATAATTCCTTACATATTGTAAGAAGTTTTTTTGTCTTTCTTTGGCATATTGTAGCCGTAGCCACCCATTGCCATTTCTACTTCTTCTTCTTCTTCGTCTTCCATTTCGTCTTCTTCTAATTCAATTTCAATTTCTAAACCATTAGCATCCATGGCTTTTTTCTTCTTCTTCTTTTTACCACCCATAACAGAATCAACATGAACAGTGTTCATAGTTGGTTCGGCTTTCTCCATGCTTTCAATTTGTGTAAGTGTTGACATTTTATGACCAACTTGAACATCGGCTTCTTTACCTGCACGATAAAGTTGAATCAGAACTGCTGGGTCATCCTCTGTGCCATTGATTGTGAAAGATGAATCTGGAACATTGATTTTACCGTCACGAACAATACGAACAATTTTTCCTCTTGCTGTGCCACCTGAAGAATTCCATGAAACAAAATCACCTGTTTTAAGGTTTTTGGCTTTTTGGATTAATTCTTGTTTTTGAACAGATTGGGAATAACTTGGAAACAGAATTGTGGAGGCATCGCCTGTGCGTTCGCCTCTTGATTTTTCAATAAAAATACCCATGTGTTTATCTTACCTCACTTTTAAGCAACAAGTGCTTCGTCTAGGAGACCAAAAATTGCATCATCCAACTCAAGGTCAGGGAAAGCCTCAAATGGTTCATCTAGTGGTGGAACAAAATCATCAACAGGGATTTCACCTGATAACCATTGTTTAGGTCTTGTGTCGGTTGGTCTGATTCCCGAATTAACGGCTAAAACAATTGTTGCTTTCGTAAAATTTCCGATACGAACTTCTACTTCGTTAGAATCAATATCGTTAACTTTTTGAATTATGACATGATGATATGTGTCATCACGAAAAATTCTTAACTCTTGCCCAGCCTTGTAGATTCTAGGCATTTACCCAAGCATGTCGGGCTGGCTTCACACCTGCTGGAATTGCTGGAGTAGTTGCAGCACTCTTCGGCACTGCTGAGATTGTTGGTGTGCCTTTGAAATCGTGTAAAGCAACGGCTGATTGGCTGGTCACTCCTGTGATTCTTAAATACTTGACAACACCTGTGGCGTTTTCGTAACGAACTGTTTGGTTCTTACGAACCTTGTATTGAGCAGACATGATGTCCTTTCATAGAAACCTGTCTAAATTATATCGCTAAATTTCCCACACGGTGAGAATTACTGATGGGATACCCGGTCTTGTTGGGTTAGTTTGTGGTCCTTCAGCGTAAAGCCTTAAGTCAACATCTGCTGAATACCAATAAATCTCTGCATATTCTGTTGAGGCTAAAGGTGTAATAAAATTCCAAGAAGCAACAACTTTGTCAACAGCGTTTGATGGCAAAGTTATACGAGTATTTGAATAAGGAACTGCTGTTCCATTGATAGCAAACCAAATATCAATATCGTCAGAACCACCATCTGTTTTATCAACCTGAGCAGAAAATTGTATGTTGTATTCACTGCTGTGACTTGGTGTGATTCTTGTGTTATTAACAATTGTTATCTCGTTAGCATCAGAAATTGTTTCAAATATCATCGCAACTGGGGCTGTGCCACCACCTGTGTTTGTTTGTGTTGCTGTGGAGAATGCGCTCAGATTGTGTTGATGGTATGCAGTGGTTTGTTCTGTTGAATCACTGAAACGAATTAAGTCGTCAACGATGAGTGAGCCAACGGATGCTTCGCCTCTGGTTAGACGATTATTATTTGCCATCCCACAATTTTACATCTTCCAAGGGTTAGATTGACCAAAACTGACAGGAACAACTGGGGTGACATCGGATAATCTTTTAGGGTCATAAATTGCTAACAAAACGGCTTCAGCCCTATCGGGTGAATGAACACCTCTTCGTTTCATATCTGCCTTTGATTCGATTTGGATACGACCTGAAGAATCTGATTTGAAAGTTGGTCCAGCAAGTTGTGTCAATGTTTGTCGGTCAATGTCTAAATGAACTGATTGTCTGCCATCGATAGGTTGCATCAAGGTTCGACCATTCCACCAAAGTTCTGCTCTTGTGTTTCTAAACTTTGATTCATCCTTTGCTCGTTCGGCAACATTGATTGGAACAATTTTTCCTTTATGTCTTCCCTCTTGCTCCCACTTTTGCAATAACGACACAACACCCCAACCAACACCGATGGTGTCCACTTTAACTCGAACCTTGTTTGTGTTTCCACGCTTTTCATGTTCTTCTTGTGCTTTATCAATTTCTTGTTGGATTACTTGTGCAACATCAACAGCGTTTGCGTTCTGTTTACCTGATGAGCGATGAACGATTGTGCATTTGAAACCATCAGCCTTAGCGATAACGAACTCGTCTCCACCATCTGATGCAATATCGACACCAAGTTTTATGTCTTGTGAATCAATCGGGTCATCGTTTTGTGTTGCCATCTCAGCCCAAGTGAAAGGAATAACTTTTCCAACACTGCTTCTTGGGAATCGGGCGTGAACTCTTGCTTCAATGAATGGTGAATCATCACCGAATTCTGAAACAACATCATCAACCCAAGTTTGGTCAACAAGGTGTGATGCAACATCGTGTGTTTCAACATGTGGTGGGCATGAACGGCAACGCTCAGTTTTCTCACCTGTGAAGTTTGGTGTATCGAGTGCTGATATGGGAATCACATTGTAAAGAGGCGAATTGCAAATACGCTCAAACCATGTGTCCTCTAAATCTGTTGGAGGGTTTCCAAGAACCAAAAGTCTTGTGTGACCACCTGTCATTAAGGATTCAAGTGCTCGACCTATCGTGTCACTAATTCCACCTGCCTCATCAACAACAACAAGAAGATTCGGTGCATGTATTCCTTGAACTGCTGTCTCATCATGCGCTGCTGGACTAAACCCATAACCAACCACTGTGTTATTGATTTTCCATTGCACTGTCAAAACATCACCGGGTAAATCGTTTTGCGCTGCAACCTGTCTAATGTTTTTCCACAAAATGTTTCGCACTTGGCGATGTGTTGTCGCTGTGGTCACTGCAACTGCTGTTCCCGGGGGATGAACACTTATCCACCAAGCAACAGCGCGTGCAGCCAAGTGTGATTTGCCGGGGGCGTGACATGCTGGAACAACTGTTCGTTTGTTATCCCTAACCGATTCAAAGATTTCAATTTGTTTTGACCATAAAGATTCACCTAAACCATCGAGGACAAAACCAACTGGGTCATGCTCATACTTTGCCCACTTGTTTGTTAACTCTGCATCTAACATTTGTGAAATGACATAGCGTTCTTGGTCATTCAACTCAGCGAGCAACAAAACTCGTTCTTGAGGTTCTAGTCTGAGAATCTCATCAACAATTCGTGTTTGCACGGATTATTCACCTTTTCGTGCGTTAAGTATCTTTGATACCTTTTCTTCAATCTCCTGTGTTGAGACCTCAAGTTTAATTGGTGCGCCTTCTGCACCTGTGTGTTCAAGTTGTTGTTTACGACCAAAGACTTGTTGTTGTGTTCTCTCTAACCACCATGCTGCTGCTTGCCAAGTACCGTGATGTGCAGACTTTTGGATGATGGCAACATTTCGTGAAACGGCTTCGGCTTTCGCTTTTTCTACTGCGTTGGAAAATTCTAAGAATATTTGTTCATCAGGGTTAGGTTCAACTCCTGCATCAATTTTCTCTTGCTCCTTACGCCCTCTTTCAAGCCACAAATAAAGGGTTGATTTATTTATCCCACACGCTGCTGAGGCGTGCTCAATATAGTTTCCGAGTCTCAGGTTCTCAACGATTGCATCGGAAATTTCTTTACTAATTTTTGATGGTCTTCCAGCGTTGCTCATAATGTTTAATTATACCCTTGTTGATATTCGTTGCATGCTTCCAAAGGCATTATTAAAAGTTCTGCAACATTTTGCCAGTTTTCGATTTTGTTTGCCCAATTGTTTAACTCTTCGGTTGATGCACGAAATTTGTATTCCCCAACTTTGCATGTGGTTCTACCGATTGGTTGATTACCGGGTTTGGTTTGTCCACCTGAGAGTATTTCGGAGGCATCTTCGGGTTGGAATCCTGTGCCTTTGAATTGTCCTGCTGAATTGATTAAATGGTTTTTCAACTCGTTTGTGTCGTAGGTGGCAAGGTCTGAGGTTCTGTTATCGACCAGCACAATTTTGAGTTCTTGGTCTTCATCCACATCTACCCATGAGACGGCTATTTCGAACCATCCTAGGGCTTTCGCGCCCTCATAGGTGTGGTTGCCTGTCAGGATGTGTCCTGTGCGTTTATTTGCCACTATGGGGCGATATTGACCATTGGCTTGGAGTGATTCGATGATTGCACCAATGTCACCCTCTCTAGGGTTTACTGGATAGGGTTTAAGGTTTGTGATTTGAACTGTTTCACATTTAACAAAATTGTCTGAGGTTGAAGGGTTGGATGGGTTTTCCTTTTTCACAACCTTTGGTTTCGGAATTCCAAGTCTTTCCCTGATTAGGTTGATTGCTTTAGGTTTCGATTGTTCGGCTTCATGAGACAACTGGTCTTTCCAAGCAGAATACGCAATTGGGGTGACTGTGAAATGCCAAGCAGAGATTTTAACCTCTGGGTCATCTTGAAGTTTGTCAGATGGTTGTTTATCAGATTTAGGTTCTTCCCCATCGTTAATGATTTTCTCTAACGCTTTAATGTCACCTTCGTTGAATCCTGTTCCGTTAAGGTCATCAAAGGTTTTAAGAATGGTTTCCAATAATCCTTCGTTGTAACTGGCAAGGTCATTGATTCGGTTATCAGCCAACATGATTCGTCTTGCTTCAACTGGGTCAACATCAACATAGACTGCTGAGATTTGTTTCCAACCAAGTTTCTTCGCTGCCTTGAATGTGTGGTTTCCTGCCAGTATCACATTGTTCTTTTTGTTCACCACAATAGGTTTGAACTGACCATGGTAAGACAAAGATTCGGCTATGGCTTGAATGTCACCACGCCTAGGGTTTTGAGGATAAGGGGTTAGGTCATTCAGTCTTACTTGAACTGCTTGCCCAACTTTAATGTTCGCTTCCATTTAATCCAATGTTTTGAAAGTTTTACCATCAACAGCATCATTCATGGCATCAATCGTTGTTTGATTTGGGACATGGGGTTGCATTCGTTTCAACTCACGAATCTTCAACTTCTCTGGTTTGTACCCATCAATAGTTCTACCAGTTTTGCGTTGCTTCTTGGGATTACTTTTGAACGCCTTACCGTTAGGTCGGTTTGTGTCGTTACCTTTTGAACTCGGTTTCTTCATTACTTGATTCTGTCTAAGTCGCCATTTGCTCTGTCAAATACACGCATTGTGTATGAGCCTAAACCAAAAAAGTTTGCAACTTCACGATAAACCAAATCTGAATCCAACTCACCACAAGTGTAAAGGTCGAATTGCAACATGCCCGGAGTTTCCTCATCCCAAACATGCCAAGCAATATGTGAGGTTTCGATTAAGACACAACAGGTCATTCCCTTGTTTCCGTTTTTTTCAACATAAACTGCTTTAGGTTCAATTAGTTTTTTCATACCAATTTTTTCAACTAGCGAACTCATCCACTTCTCAGCAACTTCTGTGTTGACTGGTGGAACATAAACTTCGCCCATAATTATTTGATGCAAGTGTTTCATTGTATTTTTTTTACCTTTGGTCGTCTGCCAACTCGTCTAACAATATTGCCATCTGAATCGTATTGTGGTTCTCTAACTGTGTTACCTCTTAAAATTTTGTAAACATTCTGTTCAGTGACCCCCATAGTTTCTGCTATCTCGCGATAAGTCACATTGTTTTTACGCAAACGAAGAATCGTTAGTTTTCTTCTTCTGCCAAGTTCTTTGATTTGTTTCTGATGTTCTTTAATCATTACTGTCATCATTTGAACTTCTTCAAGGTCTTTGTTTTCTCTTTCCATCGCATTCATCTCCCATCTTGATATTGTAGTTGTCATTTGTTCTTAGTAGCCTTTAGGAAATCTTCCATAGTGAAATCTTTGTCTTGGTTTTCCTGTGTTAATTGTTTTAATAAAATTATTGTTGCCATCTCTGCTTTCTCACGCTTTTCCTTGTAGTTGTTTAACAAAACAAAAACAGGCATCAAAAGAAAACTTATTGCAAACATTAAAACAAAACTTGCAACCATTATTTGTGCTAGAAGCATCCAAAAATTGTCAAGCATGTACTACCTCCCTGAACTCAATAAGCAAAGAATCTTTTCCTCGCTGTGGTGCAAAAAATTTGATGCTTCTCAAAAACTCTGGTGAATCATCTACAATTACCCCTGCATCAACCAAACCATCTATCGCTGCTTTGACGGCTGGGTTACAAGATGCAACATCTTGCAGACGACCTCCCCTTTGAAAAACTTTTACATCAACTTCAATGGTTTGCAGTCGGGGAATTTTTGCTTGCTTTGCTAACAAACAAAACGCTGTGCGCCATTCTTTTGTCAACTCTGCTCTCACCCAACGATTCTTGGAACGCTCAAAATTAGTTGTCCAAGGTCGCTTCTGGTATTCAAGCGAGTACATTAAAATATCCTACACCAACTGGGGTTATGTCATGTACTAAGGTTTAGGAAAGGCATGTCGTTCTTTAGTGAAGTCATTATTGAACTTCCAAACATTTTCATACTTGTCAACCACTGGGATTTCTTCTGGGTTGTCGTTCTGTTTAACTAATAAACCTTTTTCGTAGGACTCTGTTCTGTGTGATTCAATCCAGCCGTGGCATCCTGTTGTTCCTGAGCCACACAACAAGAGCAGGTTGCTTGGGTCGTTGATTTCTGTTTTCTTTGTTCCACCCATTCCCCTAGGTTTACGATGGTGGATGGAGATTCCAAAGTCAAAGTTGTTTGTTCCACAATTTTCGCATTCGAAAAAGGCTCGTTCGATGATGCGTAATCGGACTGCGTTATTTGCGCCTGTTTGTTTTCCCATAGTGCTTTGAATTGTAATCCAGCGACCTGATAATTTTCCATGCAACTCAGACAATAAATAAACTTTGTTTTATTATGTGAAACATTGTTTTCATATAGTGGAACTCGACATGTTGCTACTTCATCGACCACAATATGTAGTACACCAAAAATTTCACGCCACAACAATCTGAACTCCCAAATAAATAAGTTTTGTGAGGAAATTTACTCTAAACCATAACCTAAAACAAGTCTTGCATTAAAACAAGGGTTAGTGTTGACCCCCTATATATTGTGTGATACTTTTTGAACTCGAAGTGACAGAGGCTTAACAATAAAACTCTGGCTTGATTAACACTCAAGTAAACCTGCGTTAGATGCAGTTATATTTCCTTGCAAGTTAAAGCAAGCGTAACAGACAAATAAACGATAAACTGTGAGATTTTATTGGTGGTATTAAAACGAACTTCCTAATACTGGATTACAAAACTGATTTAATCATTTGGCGAGGTTTGGTCGAAAGACCCCAACTGAAAGTCCTCATCATCCCATACTGGGCGAGACTTTAGAGGTGGTATGTGTAATGCCAACCTCTGTCCTTTCAAGCCCTCCTGACCGAAAGTTTAGATTAGGTTTATTTGTTTTATTGTTTCTTTGATTGGTTTTAGGTGTTTGTGTAGGTTCGGTAGTGTGTAACAGGTTTTGTTTCCCCATGATGGGTTTTGTGTTTGTTCAAATTCGGTTTCATGTTTTATGTCAATGCAAAATGCTTTGTCTGTTGGTGCTTCAACTCCTAAACAGATTGTTCCTTTTTGTAACATTGAATTATATTTGGTTGCACGAAAATCTACCCTGTCTTTTTTAATCCAGTGGTCTCCCCAACTGACAACAAGTTCTAAATGTTTTTGACCCCACGGAAAATCAATGATGTAGTCGGCTGTTGAACTGATATTGGCAACTTCTAGGTATTCCCTGTGTTGGTCGTTTCCGTCTCGTTTAATGGCGATTCCTTGGTCTTGGATAGCCCAGAAAATGATGTCTTCCATAATCCAACCGAACGCTATTTCAACCCCATATTCGAGGGGCGTTCTTTCATCTCGAAGGAACTCAAGGTTGCATCGGCTGTTCAAAAAATCGATTTCTTCGTTGGTCAGGTTTTCATGAACAACATTTCGGAAGAACTCAAGTTTGTTTATTTTGGAATCTCCGAAAAACTGGTCTTCATATTGGGACATTCTTGAACGCAAATTAACATCTAAGTTTTTTGATATTGTTTGAATTAACTCAAATTTAACAAAATTATTCAAATTACATTCTTAGTTGTTCCTTTATTTCTTCAACTTTGGAAACAACCTCTTCCTTACTTATCGCATCCTCAAAAGTTGGTAAAACTTCTTCTGCTGAAGGTGGAACAGGTGTCACGATTGCTTTTTGTCTGTTCTTCCACAAAACCTGTAAAAGTTTCACGGCAACTGGACTTAATTGGTTATTGCTAATGCTTTTCTTAATCTCAACACTAATATCATCTAAAGTTTTTTGAGACGATGCTAATTCAATTCTTCTTGTCAAATTTTGTAACGCTTCATCGAACTCTTGACGATTGTTAACTTCCTGTGCAGAAGCAACACCACGCTTAGTATCTGCTGCAAGAACTGCAACTATGGCTCTTCCCCACGCTGCTGTTTCTGCATTCATAACTTCAGAACCACGAGTGAAACTTGTTGCCCCCGGAACTAATTCCCAAGCAACACCAACCCCCGGTCTTGGGTCATCAGGTGTTCGGTAAGCGCACGCTGTGTACATAATATAATTTTTGCCATCCAACAAATAAGTTAATATTGGTTGATTCAGGTTTGCTGGTTGTAAACATCCTGTTGGATATTTGTCTCTAAAAATTGATATGCGTTCTGCCACATCAACATAATCTTTCAACCCATCTTGAAATGTTGCCATTTGTTTTCTCCCTTACTCGGTTGTTATCTTTAAGGATAGTTTGCCATCACGGACTGACACTCCTTGCACAATTTCACCTGTGTCTGCCCAAATAACTTTTTCACCATCCACGACCACATTCTTTTTGAACTCAGCCAAATCAACATCTTCTTTGGTTTTAATAATTTCGGTTTTAGAATTTGCTTTAGCCCAACTCAAAAGGCTTTCTTTGTCCTCAATGATTGGGGCATCGTTTCCTTGGCGTGTAGAAATCACACCATTTGGTAAGGAAATAGTTTTCCTGTCCTTTTTTCTTTCCTCAATTGCATAGGCAATTAAGTGTTGTTCAAAGAACTCTTGTTTAAGGGCAATCTGTTTATTAGATTTATCTAACCAGTCTTGGATACGATTGCGTTCTTTCTCAGCCAACTGCTCGTTGAGTTTTATGCGCTCTTCATAGGCGCGATATTTGCGTAATGCCCAATCTGCTTTGAAATCATCTGTGACCTTAAAACCATCGGAATGATTGGACTCTTCTTCAGGTAGGTCGTAATCTATTAGTTCTCCCATGAGGAATAATATACAACAAGGGTTTAGGAATCACAACATTAGGGTAAGTGTGTCACAATTAGGTGAACTCTAGCCCTATATTCTCCCTTGGGGCAAGTGAGTAAAATAGGGGAATTTTCCACCAAGATTCCCCTATTCCCTACTTCTTAGAAATAGTTTCCTGAATCTCTTTTTGAGTAATCTCAATAACATCAAGTCGTTTACCTAATTTGTCCATTTTGGTTTCAAGGCGCACAACAACATCTTTCAAAGACTTACCAGAATTACGGCTCAACTCACCATCAAGAACATTAAGTCTTGCCATAACACTTGGAACAGCATCCCTACCATCATCAGCAGGTTCACCTTCCCAATCCCTACGAAACTTGTTAACCCAACTCAAAAAGCCTTTAATTGCCCTCATCGGTTTTGATAGCACTTTGATAGCAATTACCACAACAACGATAATCGCACTCAAGATTCCCACAATCTCTACCTGCAAATCCCCAAGGCTCAGCGTTGTACTCATTCTTCTTTGTTCCTAAAATCGTGCGTAACAATGTAAATAATTGTAGTGACAAGAATAGTCCATCCTGTGATTTCTTTAGCAGTTCCCTCAAGGACAAGCCAAGCAATAAATAAACCAACTAAAGTGAAAGTCTCATTTAGAAAGGCGCGTAAAAACTTCATTTAATTCGAACTCCTGTGCTTCGCATTGCAGTACCAATTGATACTGAACTGGCTATTTGGGTGATAATGATTGCGCTGACAACAACACTTTGTGCTTCTTCACGAACTTCAGGTGACATATCATCACCAATATTTAGAAAAGCCCCAACTGATTCGTCAGCGATAGCAAACACTTCCCCTGCAATTTCGGAGGCGAACTCAAAAGTTTGAGCAACAGCATCCCCGAATACAGCAAGAACTATTTCTGTACTATCCAATAATCCCACATTTTCTTCAACTGGTGTAGCATTTTCATCATCAGTTTGTATTTCTTCGATGGGAGTTTCAATTGTCTCTTGTTCTATTATTTGCTCAACTATCTCTGGTTCTAGCGTTGCTATCTGTATCGGCTCTGGCGTTGGTAATGTCTCTGGAATTACCTCAACAGAAATCGCTTCGTCATTTGAGTTATCTGTTAATGGTTCTTGGGTTGGTAATGGCGTTGGTTCTTGTGATGGGGTTGGTATAGGTGAACTGGTCTCAGTGGGTGTTGGTTCTGGGGTTGGGGTTGGCGTTACTGTTTCTGTTGGCGTAGGACTTGGTTCAATCGTTGGTGTTGGTTCAACTGTTGGCGTTGGTGTTGGAGTTGGGGTAGGACTTGAGAGCATCAAATTTGTTTGCAATAAATATGAACCAGTGGGTGATTGGTTACAACACATGTAAGCAAATGATGTTGCACGAATAAAGTATTCACCAGCCGTTAAAGGCATACGAATAATAGATGCTAAAACATTTGTGGCACTATGCAAACCATCATCATCTGCACGAAGTTTATTTACACCTTGCCAAACTTCAATCCAAGAATCTATAAACGCTGTATTAGTTTGTGGAGTGCCACTGACAGTATTTATAGTCGCATCAACAGGTTCAATAATAGTGATAGGAACATCAATATAAGGCGTTGTGCTGTCAAGATTTATTACTACATCTTCAGCAACTGCAAAAGGAGAAAGATGAACTCCTAATGCAAAAACAAGACCGACAATACTAACGACCCTAAGCAAAAGCCTAGAAATCATTTAAGTGTTACTTGCCACCTTGTTCTTTGGTTTTTCCTGCACGCTTGAACACTGCATCAACTTCGTCTTGTGTAAGTTTGCCATCATCCAAGTAAGCAGCAGCGAGCGAAGTAATTACCTTGGACACTGCAAGCGCCCCAGCAATAATTGCCGAATTTAGAGGAGCGATTCCAACGAAACTTCCTGCACCAATTGCAGGTAACGCTGTCATCAAAAATAGTGCAAACGAACGAGTGACAACATCTAAACTAACTTTGTATGTCATTTTTCCTACTTATTTTTTAGGTTTGGCTTTAACCTCAGTTACAGCCTTTTTTGGTTTATCGGTTTTTGGAGTCGCAACTCCTGCTTTGTAAACAACTGCTGGGTCTTCAATGAAAGGACATGCAACATCATTACCGTAACGGAATGGTGCAATGCGAGTTTCAAGGTGAAGATGTGGACCTGTTGAATTTCCTGTATTGCCTGAAAGCGCAATTGTTTGACCCACTTTAACTGCTTGTCTGGCTTTAACTTTTGATTCTTGTAAATGGCAGTAAAGAATATGATAAGTAACTCCATCTTTAACACATTTAAGTTTCACAACATTGCCATAAGATTTATCAACCATGACGGCTTCAACAATGCCATCAGCAACTGCCAACATTGGTGTTCCAACTGGCATACCATAATCGATGCCTGTATGACGACCTGCTTTGTATCTTGTGTTTGGTTTACCCCAAGGTTGGGTAACTCTAGGTTTTTCTACTGGGTTAGGCATTATTCCTCCATTGAGCGAACTTTGCCGAATTCTCCATCATTAGGGTTTAATGCGCGAAGAATCACTGGAAGAACTGAGGCTAATCCAGCGTTAACATAAAGTTTTGCGTTATCAAGAGTTAAAGATGCGATGTCTGCACCATCAGCCAAAAATAAGGCTAAAGATGTTGCAAGGAAAACGCGAAGATACTCTTGTATTATTGATTTAGTTTTTGAACTCATTAGATTATTCTACCTCTTCCCATTCTACTTCATTTTCATTCCAAAAATAATTTTTTCCATCAGTAGGATACAAAATTGGTGCTTTCCAAATACAAGTTTCTTCATTTAGAATCCAAGATTCAAAAGGTTTTGGTGCATAAAAAGCATTACGAACTTCATCATAAATATAACCAACACCTGCATAATTTTTTCTATAATTTCCATTATATGAAGTTCTTTTACAAACTTGATTTCTAAGAGTGCCATAAAAAGTTTCCCAAGCCTCAGATGAACCACCAACTTCTGTTCCATCTAAATCAATTTGTGTAATATTTTCATCAACACCTGTTATGACTTCCGTAACAATATTGTTTTCATCTAAAAAAGCGTAATAAGCCATTATGAGAATGTCACCTGTCCTGTTCCTGCTGTAAATGTTACAACTCTAAAACCATCGGCTGTGGCTGTTGATGAAGTCAATCCACCACCGACAGAAATACTAAAAGTTGAAGGAAATTTAATTATTACAACACCAGAACCACCGTTTCCTCCACTGCTATTAGTTCCTCTTGTTCCACCACCACCACCACCAGTGTTTACAGAACCTGCTCCTCCACCACTCGTAGCAGCGTTACCACCACCACCGTTTCCACCTGTTCCGTTTGATACTGAAGTATTACCTGCTCCACCACCTCCACCACCACGAAATACTGATAAACCAGAAATTGTACTTGCTAAACCAACACCACCCAAAGAACCATTATCGGGGCTTACAGCACCACTTTGACCAACAGCACCAGCACCTCCACCACCACCACCGTTACCACCAGCAGCAGCAGAACCTAAACCACCATCATTACCCTGACCTACTGTTCCAGCACCACCAGCCTTATTGCCTCCTTGACCACCGTTACCACCACCACCACCAGAACCACCACCAGCACCAACTAAACCAACTTGACCAGAACAACCACCACCACCTCCACCACCAGTAGTTGTGATGACATTAAAAACAGAACTTACACCACTAGAACCAGTAGAACCAGCCCCTCCACCATTACCTCCACCACCGACAGTAACTGTGTAAGAACCAAGAGCAGTTTGAGTTGTTCCACTTAAATATCCACCAGCACCACCACCACCTCCACCACCGGTAGGAGTAGCGTAACCACCTCCACCACCACCACCGGCAATTACTAAATATTCAATCGCTAAAACACTAAATTGATTAAACCTGTTTCCTTTTTGCTTATTAGAAATTACAGATGTACTTGCTTTGGTAACAGCCATGTTATGCCGTTATTTCTGCGCCAAAAGCCTGAAAAGTTAAATTTGTGTTTGATGCCATACAAGAAATTTGGTCGCTGGCATTCAAAGTAATACCGAGAGTTAAAGCAATTGTGTCATTTGCTGGAACTGATGAATCAAAAGCCAAATAATTAGCATTAGCAGTCGCTGTTCCATCAATTCTTGTGTTGATACGATAGGTAGCAGCAGCAGTGCCACGGTTACAAATGATAAAAGTTGAAACAACTGTTTCAGTGTCAGCAGGGACAGTGTAAAAAGCAGTGTCGGCTGTTGCGCTCGTTGCTTGAGCAAGAATCTTATAGTTAGTTGGCATTATATTATGTCGCTCCTTATGCGCCCATTAGTAAAAATGATGTGAAGTCTCCACCACCACCACCAGAAGTGAAAGCAACCCAGTCTGCACCATCATAAGTATATAGGGTGGAATCAGCAGTTAGGTACGCAAACATTCCTTGACTTGGGGAAGGGATAGCACTTGTGCGTGCAGCAGTCCCAGCAAAAACCATAATTGTTTGGTCTTGCAAATAGCCTTGAACTTGCGCTGCTGTTAAAACATCACCAGCAACGAATACTTTACGACCTAAACCAGCCACTTATCAAACCTTCCTAGTCAATGCTTCCCATTATAGGGGCAAAAAGTGCTATTCGATACCAATAACGACTTTGGCTTCTGCTTCTGTTAAACCAAGTGCTTTAAGTTTTGTTATAGCAGAATCAAGTTTTGTTTGGCGTTGTGTTTTAGCCAACTCTTCAGCCTCAACTCGTGCATCATTTTCTGCTTTTCTTTGTGCAATTTCGGCATCAGTTGGTTCTTCTAAATAAACTGGGACAACAGAACCTTCAGGGGTTATATCAACAGGTGGTTTAGGCATTAAAAATCAACTCTCTGTCAGCAATAAAGGCTTCTTTATCTGCACCTTTTAATTCAATAACTTGGTCATCTATTCCGACCATAATTTTTTCTGTTGCCATATTCATCACTCCTATTTATTAAATCCGTATGTTGATATTGAGCCAGTAATGGAATTTGTTGCAGGGGTAATTGTAAATCCTGTATAAGAAGTTGTGGTATTTAAACCTCTTCCATAAGAGGTAAAATCTATTCCTGAACCACTTGCAGCAGTTGTTAAAGATGATTGAGCAGTTGTAACAATTGTTTTAAAAGGATTGTAAAGATAAAACATTCCTAAATTTTGTACAGCAGTTTCAATACGAAATGCTTCATTCCAACTTGTAGCAGAACTTGTTCTTGCTGCACTAACGCTTGACCCACCTGCAAAAATTGATTGAGTAAAATACTGAGAAGCAGATTCATCAGAACCAGCAACCCTTAATCTCATAGTAAGAAAACCAGCGTCACCTAACACTCCATTTAACACAATTACATAATTATCATAAGTTGCACTAAACACATCATTAACAGATACACTTGTTGCCGTTCCAAAAGTAATTGTTCCTGTTGCACTTACTGAGCCTGTGGCAGCAGTACCACCAACGGTCACCGAAGATGGAACAAGAAGAGTTAAACCTTGCGCTGTGCTCACCGAAGCAAATGCTGCACCACCTGCACCATCAGCACGCAAAAAAGTATCAATCGGTGCTGTACCAGAACTTAAACCTGACACACCAAGAAGTGAATACGCTGTTGTCCCACCTGATGTGTTAACAAGGGCGTAACCTGCTGTTGCTGAACCTGCTGTGGAAGAACCAACACCAACTTTGGCTTCAATGGCTTCGACAGCATCGTTAATATCTGAATGTTGAACTGAATGGGATGGGGAGTCAAGGGTGTTACCCGAATTAGGGTTAGTGAAAGTATCTAAACTTGTGGGAAAATTTGTTGCCATTTTAACCTAACCTATTTCCTTCTTCAACTTCTCCATCATACTCTATATTAGCATCGTAACTAATACCTGTGAGTGGAATTGTTCCATTAAACGGAATATTAGCATCATAAGTTGTTCCATCATCGTTGTAAGTTTCTTCCGAAGCCCCACCATACTTGTCTTGAGTTCCACCCAGTGTTCCAAAAATTGGGTCATCGAGAACGAATGGTGCATAATCGAGGGTACGGAAACGAAACTCCATTTTGTGCCTCTTGGAATCAACCGAATGCTTAATACCAATGATTTGGGCATACCTGTCAATAACAGCACCAATATTGTTTGGTTGGAATTTGATTCTTGCCACATTTGTCAACTCAGAACCTAAAAGTTGTGCCTGTTGATTAGATGGCAAATCGGTGATGTCTACAAGTATTCGTTCAAAACGATACTCAGGCTCATCGTACCTGTTCAGCAAAGTCACAACAGCAATCGCTGCCTCAGTGACATCGGCTAAAAATTTATCTCTGCTTAAAGTAAGAATCCCATAGGCTGTTTGAGAGTTTATAGAATCTCCGGTGACAATGAAATCTTGAATATTTGTTATTTCAACTCTGTTATACAAAAGTTCTGAACCATACACAACCTCAATCTCTGTGAAAGGGACACCATCGCCCTCGGAAGAAAAAGTGATTAGAGTTAAAGTTGAAGGACCTGTTAAACCATCTTGTAAAGTTGCTTTACCATCAGAACCAATAAAAAAGTTTCCATCTTCGGTGTAAGCAATGTTTTGTAAATACTCTAAAGCGTTTGTGCTAGTGGCAACTGTGCCAGCGAGTAAAGGCACATGTCCAGCACTAATATCTCTTTCGGATGCTGACCAAGCAACTTCGGGAAGATTCAGAATTCTTTCCATACGAGGACCGGGTAATTCAACTGGTACAGCCAACTCATCAATGTATTGTTGGGATAGCAAAGTAAATCCGTCAATACCATTAGCGATAGAAAGATTATTACCAGCCAAATCGTACTGAAGATTCCAGTCATCAACATAACCTAAATAAACAGCAGAACCATTCGCTGTTATACGAATCTGGCGAAAAGGAATAAGTTGTTCAGAAAAAGGACTAGCAGGATTCAATGGGTCAAAAAGTCTTGTGTCATTATTTAACGCAATAGATGCAACACCTGCTGTTGCCCTATCCAACTCACGAGAAATACCACGAGAAACAGAAGCCCCAGCAACATACTCGGTGACATCAAAAAATTGTAAACCACCAAGAGGGAACTCAGTGTTATCTAAAACACCCGATGTTGGGTCATCAAGAGTGAAAAACGGAATAAGGTCAGCATTTTCGTCAACTTCTAACTCAACCTTTAATGTTGGTTTTGCCATCTCGGTTAAGCCTTAGCGAATACTGGACCAGATGAGCGTTCAAACTTCTTAATAGCCTCAACAATTTGTTTACCAACTTCTTGACCATTCGTTCCAATACCTGCGTTAACAGTAATGTTGTAAACAGCACCACCACCCATTCCACCTGCTTTATTCAATGGGATGACAGCCTCCGGACCTTTTTCACCAATCATGGCGAGCGTAGGTCGGTTAACAATTCCTCCCTGAGCAAGTTTAGGAATACCAGTGGCTCTTGGACCAATTGGAGTCAAATATTGTTGAACTGCTTTAGCAGCAGAAGAAGATACTGAAATGCGACTGCTACCACTACCCATAATATTTTTAGAAGTTACCCCCGGGAATAATGGATTGATTGGTCTAGCAGCAATGGCTTCTTGAATTTGTTTATTAGATAAAGTTAAACTCTTAGGGTCAAATGCTGAAACAACTTTCTTATTATCGGCTTTTATTAAATCTCCTCCTGCGCCACCTCCTCCACCACCACTCGCTGTATCAGAAAGAAGTTGTTCTGTTCTGGCTTTCTCTGCAAGCAGGTTTGCCAATCTTGAAAGCATGGCTTCAATTTCAGACTCGCGTTGACTCATTTGTTCAAGGATGCCGTTAACTAAAGCGTTGGCTTGGTCAACACCTGCTTGATAAAATCTTTGAGCACCAAAATAACCAACAGCATCAGCCACTTTTTCAACATCTGCAACAAGTTTATTAACTTGGTTAACAACAGTTTGACCACCAGCAATGATTTGGTCAGCAATAATTGTTCCAGCCTCGTAACCTGCATCAACAACTTGAGTAATAGCAGATTCAGAAAGACCCATTTCGATAAGTTTACGAACTTGCTCACTAAACTTTGTGGCTTCATCGGCTTGTTTAATTAAACCAGCAAGGAAATCTCCCTCTTCAACTGCTTTCTCAAAACGAATAATTCCTTTAACAGAACCAGCAATAACATTTTTGAACTCAGTAAACTTTTGACGAGCATTATCAAGTTGTGAACGAGCCTCAGATAAGGCTTCAGAGAAATCTTCACGAAGTTTTGTGGTGAAATCTTGAAATGAACTTAACAATTCGTCAGCAGACATGTTGGCGTTGTACATAGCCATGTCCATTTTGATGAAAGAGTCACTTACTTTTTGTGTAACATTTCTGGTATCTGTTTGTTCAAAAACAAAATCTTTGAAAGTTTGAACTGCTTGTTGAGTGTTTTTATTTAATTCTTTAATTCGGTTGGCTAACTCGTCAGCCTTCTTCTTAGCCTCAGATGCTGCATCACCAACATCAGTTAAACCCTCGGCTAAAGTCTGCCCCTCATTAAAACCATCATCAAAAGATTCAGTTGTTGCATTCATTGACTTCTCTAAATCAGCCATCATCTTGTCAAGTTTTGCTGTTTCTGCTGTTAAATTCTCTGTTCCTTCTGTTGCTTTACCACTTTTATCAAAAAATTGCATTAACTTTTCAGCAGCAAAACCTAAACCAACAATCAAAGCACCAATACCTGTACTCACTAAGGCAAGCCTAAAAAGTTTAAGAGAAAAAGTTAATTTACCAACCCCTGATGCAGCCAATCCAGCAGATGCAGCCAAACCTTTGAAACCTAATGCAGTAGCAAAACTTTGAATCCTTGTAGCAGTAAACCAAGTTATCAACTTTGCAAAAGACCCACCCAAAACAACTTTATTAACGAAAGCAACAACACCTGCTGCTATCGCATAAACTTTCATCGTTGCCATTAAAACTAAAAGACCCTTACCAACAAGAATAATCACTCGACCAATAGTTTCATTTGCTTGAATAAAATTCAAAGCACTTGGAATAAATTTTTGTAAACCCTCAGCAAAGCCTCGAACTAAAGGAATAACAATTTGGAGAACTTTGATTAAAAAGTTAGCGATACTTTGACCCAATTGTAAAACAATAGGAATTAAAGGCTTAAACGCTGCAAGTAATTTAATAACCTCGGCTCTCAACTCAGGGCTTGTAGCAATAAGTGCTACAAAACCAGCCATAATAGGATTCAATGCTCCAGCAAATGCTGATAAGCCCGGAATACTTGCCAAAATAGATTTACCAGCAAAAGTTGAAAGAGCCACACCAACAGCACTTATTACTGGCAAAAATTCATAAAACTTGGCTATAACATTTTTTACAGAACCTTCAGAAATATTTAAGTTTTTAATTAAATCTGTCATTTTTTTAATGGAATTAGTCAAAGGTGTTACAAGGTCATTCAAAATAAAACCTAGACCTTTGATACCTTTTTGAAATGATTCATTATTTCTGATTGCTTTTGAAAAAGCACTCATCATGTCATAGGTTGCTTTAATTAAAGGACCGAAGCCATCTAATAAAGCACTTCCCATTTCAACTTTCATGTCGTTAATTAAACGAGGCATGGAACGCAAAACTTTACCCGGGGCTTCCATTGCTGCTAGATATGTTCCAGCAACTCGTTCGCCTTCCTTCATAACACCATTGATAACGGCTGTTTGTTTCTCTTGAGCACTTAACGCTTGGGTAGATTTACCAACTTTTTGAGCGTATTCTTCATACATTTGACCAGCAGACTTTTGAATACCTGAAGATTTCAAAAGTTCTGTTCGACCAGTGATGATAGCGCGAACCAAAAGCATTGTGGTATCTGTTGAGTTCTTTTGACCAATAACTGCTAAGTCCTGAGCAACACGAGCAATATCGGAGGCTCTTGCTAGTTCAAGATTATTTTGAGCGAACTCAATTGCAATCTGTTGAGATGCAGCCATCTCAATACCATTATCACGAATGGCTTTAGATGCTTCTTTAATTTGTTTGTAACCAATTTTAGTTGAAGCACCAATTGCCCTCATGGCAATGTCTAACTCTTCGACTCTGGCTGCTTCTTGGAATGCTTGATGACCAAACTTTGCAATCATGAAACCAACAGTTCCAATGGCTGCGCCTGTTATAGCAAGACTTTTATCAACAACTGATAAAGATTTATTAAAAGTATTAAAACTATTACTAATAGTTTGCATCTGAGCAGATGCTCGGTCAATAACACCAACCTCAATATTGGCTGATGTAATTATTTGCTCTGCCAAGTTTATCTGCTCCTAGATGCCTGTTTTTCTTCGTAAACTCTAAGTTTCTCCAACTCAATCCATTCTTGAAGTTCCTCGCTAGAAAGCGCACGGTAGGATTCACTTCCGTTAAGAAGTTCTTCTACCGTGCGACCTAATCTTTGCGCTAATTCAAATACGAATCTTCGCTCTGGTTGAGTTAAGAACCTTTTCCCAAACTCGCACTGGCTTCTTCAGTTAAACCTGACAAAACCATTGCTTTAGATGCAATTTTTTCTAAAACAGCACCTGATTTTTCTAAGAGAGCATCCTTGTCATCGATAGTGAAAACTGGTTCGCCTGATTCTGGGTCGAACACACATGCTATGGCTATTTCTGGATAGATGATAGAAATTGATGACTTCCCTGTTACAGGGTCAATCGCATTCTCCATCACTCTGGCGCGTTGTCTGGCAGTCATCGTTCTGACTTCTACCTTAACGCCCCATTCTTTAATTTCCATCAGTTCGCCACTGATGTCTTTCGCTTTCATAATCTGGTCACGAATGGACACGATGTTTCTCCTATTTTGTTTGGGGGTACTTTGACCCACGGTTGTTTTCCTTTATTTAGTTTTTTAGAAAGTAGTTCTGGTTACTGCGCCTGTTACTTGTAATTCCAAAGAGTAGGTAACTACATCGCCTACTGATGGGTTTACTTCGTAAGAGGTTACAAGGCATTCACCTGTGTATTTAACACTAGATGCAGCAGTTCCTTGTGGTCCTGCTTCGAAAGATGCGCTTGTGTTTGTTCCTCCGATTTGGGCATCAATCAATGTGGTCAGCATGCTATCTACTGTTGCATCGAATGAACCTGTTACTGAAATTGTTGCATCTGCTAAACCTACAATGTAGGTCTTGCTTGAGTTACCGAAACTTGTGGTTTCACCTGTTTCGATTGCTCTTGATACTGTTACATCATTAACAGTATCTGAAATGTTAGTTAAAGTACCTGCTGCGTTATCAAGTTTGAAACTAGCATTTTTACCATGACTAAATGTTGGCATTTATATTATCTCCTTGCTGCTGATATGTTGTATGAATATGCTGCTGTTCCACCTGTTGTTGCTACTGTTCTAAGGTAACGATTTACAGATGTTGAGACAACTATTCTTTCGCTTGTTGTTGCACTTCCATTAACTGCTGCAAAGGTTGCAACATCACTGAAAGTTGAATCGTTTGCTGATGCCTGAACTTTGAAAGTGGTTGCGCTTCCGTTGGAATTAGAGGTCACATGTAAATGGAAAATTCCTCCATTTGTTAATGCGCTTCCAAAATCAACTGAAGAGGCTGTTCCACTTGCTGTTCTGGTTGTTGTATCAAGGTTGTAGCCTTGTCGAACTCCACCGTCTGCTTGAAATGCCGAACTTATTGCTACGACATCTGCGACTGGCATTGATACTTCATAGGCTGTCATGTCACCTTGAGCCAAAATCGCTCTTGATGCTTGGGCAGTGCCTTCTGGCAAAATAGTTAAAACACTGTCTTCTTGGAGGATTTGACCAGACAAAATCGCATCAGATGCGTTTGCTGAGCCATCGAACATTCCTGATAAGGAAAGTCCACCATCATCCATTCCGACAATGTAGGAACGACTTGTGCTACCAAAAGTTGTTGTATCGTTTGCTTCTATTTCGCGTGTAACGGTGGCATCATTTAGATATGGTGACATATCTGTTGCATTCAAAAAAACTGCTGTTCTTTTTCCATGACGGAATGTAGGCATTGCTTTTAGAACCTTCCTGAAGACATGATGCGACCCTGCACCACCATCTTGGACACTGGGTCACGCTTCAGGTTGGTAAGGGGTCACTTGGACACGCAATTAGATAATATCGTGAAATTAACCCTAATTTAATTTTTATGCGTAGGGTATTTAGATGAAACTTCCATCTGCATGGTCAAAGTAGTAACTTTCATTTCTTTCTTCAACAACTTCTTGTTGTTTACATTTGTGACCAAATGGAATCAATTTTTGTTTGTAAGCACTTTTTGTTGAAACATAATCTGGTTCACACAAATACCATTTGCCTTTTACAGATTGTTTCCAATATAAACCTTCTTGACCACATCTCTTGCAAGTGACTTGTGCCATCTGGAGTCTCCCTTTCCCGATATAACAAGTATACCAAACTAGGGTTTAGTATGCAAGTTTCTACGCACTCTTTCCTGACGAATTTCAGCCAAAGTCAACCAATAACCAATCCCATCAACTGTGTTATCCAACTTAGGATTACCAACCTCACGAGCCATCTTCATCCCCACCATGCACAAAGCCACCTGCTCGGCTGTAACAGGAGTTTTAAGGATAACTGACCATATCTTCGCTGCCCTCTCCAAATTATCCAAGGGATGCCCATAATCAGCGTTCCTATCATCAAAAACAAGTTTCTTAGCAAAGTCTGCAATGTCTTCTGGACTCATAGCACTGCCAAATCTGACCACATTCGTTTGTCATGATTACCAACAAGCAAAGTGCAAGTCCCCGGAGAACTCCATTGAGAACTCGAATCGGTAAACCATTTACTTGCATCGGTACTTGTAAAACTGGAATCAAGTGACGGACACTGAAAAAATGTAAACGCTCCAAAGTCGTGTGTTCTAAAATGATGTTTATGTGCCCCGAACCAGATTCTTGGTTCAGCACCATTATCTCTAAGAAGTCTTAAAGTTTGTCCACGCAACCATTCAACTTCTTTACCAGCCATTTTGTGACCATGAGTGAAAGCACATTCAACTCCAGATAAATTAACTTGTGTTGTCATTTCATCGTGTGGAATATGCCAATCATCAATAATGTCATCACGACCTAAAATTCTTTGCAAGGTATCGGCAAGGAAAGCATCGGCACTGTCACTATCCCCAGTAATTGATTTTCCGTTTCGTCTGGTCCACTCCCCATGGTTCGACAAGGTTGAAATAAATTTTGTTTTAGGTGCAAGGTCACACATTGATGTAACACCAACTGTCCACAAATCTAATGCTGTTAAAAGTTGTTGGCGTTGATTTAATTGCACGGTGAAGGTTTGACTACTGTAAAAATTGTCACACATTTCCGTGGGGTCGCCCATGTTAACAAAAGCAATCTGTTCAATGTTTCTTCCAAGTTTTTGTAATTCTTTTATACGGTTGTGTGTTTTGTTAAACGAATCATGAATTCTTTCAATTGTTGCCTTAACACCACCTGATGCACTTTTACCAAGTTGCCAATCAGCCCACAAAACAACAAAAGTTGAGGGTGCATCGGTTGTGGGTTTGATTGCTGTTGGCTTATATCTACGAATGGATTTGCGTACTTCTTCAATATCTTTTTCAGAAATTTTTGGTGATTTATTTCTAACAAATGTTGCGCGATAGGAGTACAAGAAAATGACATCTCTATCCCCATTTTCTAGCCTTTTTGAACTCTGCCACTTCGACATCCGAACCTTGTCATCAAGGATTGAAAAATGTTCTGGGTCAAGCCCAAAAGATAAAAGAATTGAATCCCAATCAGTGATTGGTTCTGTGAGTGTTCCTGTGTTAATTTCAACTGAGTCTTGCTGTAACTCTGCCCAAGGCTTAGATGCTTGCCCAACAACATCTTCAATCGTGTCATCAATTTCAATCCCATGTCTGATTCTAAAATCTTCTAACGCTTTTTCGGCTTCTTCTTTAGTTTTGTAATGACCTAAAGTTTTATATCCGTCTGTTCTTCCAGTTCTTGCTCGATAAGTCCCATTATCACGCTTTTCAACCGTGCCATAACTTCGGACTTCTTTCAAAAGATTCTCCCTTTACTGATTTTGGTTAGATGCTTTGCATCTTCCACATCTAATCGACCAAGGGCGCGTAACGAACTCAGCAAGTAGTCTTTTGCATCGCCAGCATCTTGGTTCACTATCTAATTGTGAACCCTTACCGTATGGATTTGGTGTATTCTCCATGGGTGTGTCTAAAGTTCAACATGACATCTAAAGTTGGATGAGATAATAGGTCGGCTATTTTTATCAACACCCATCGGCATTACAGAACCAACTGGTTCAATCCTTAGAACCCTCAAATTGTTTATTGTTTGATTAGCAACTGCTGATAGCAAAATACGAGCAGAATCTGCTGCATCTCTGGCTGTTTGATAATCGTCTCTTGTCGCTCTAAATAATAATTGAACTGAGGGCTTATCAATCTCAATCCCTGCTGTACCCATGGTGAACATTGGTGCTAAACCTTCGTATTCAAAAACACCGATACACACATCTGGGGACTCAGGGAGGATACCAAGAAAAATATTTGTACCCAAAGTACCTTTGTTATTAGTTTGTAGGTATGTGCCAACGGCTTCAAGTATCGTACTCATCGTGGCAACTCGGTTCGTATCATGTGATTTATTCTAATCGTTAAATTCCTAACAATTACTGGAACTTGACGATAAAGAGGGGTTTCTAAATACTTTGCTTGAGTGGGGGCAGTGTGTCTGGCATAAAGATTCTCGTGAACATACAAAGCATAATGAGCAGCAGGACCACCATAGGTAACACGAACAAAGACTCTATTGTTCTCTTTTCTTGGAGCATGAACAAAACCTGATGCCCTCAAAGCACCTGTATCGACTGGAACAAGTTTTTGTGATTCATTAAAAATAACATTTGCTTCTTCATACATTGATTTCTCTAAAATATTAGGCATGTGGCTTGGAATTCTTTTCAACGCATCAGCCAACATTTGAATTTCCCCAGTGTTAATATAAAAATCTTTTCGAGTAGTTGCCACTATTTACCAAACTTTACAACTGTGTGATGGTCGCCATCTTCATCTTTCAACTGGTCAATCGCATAAATAATCGCTTTAGAAAAGTCAGGTAAAGTCATCGTGCTAGTCAAATTAACATTTAACAAAGGACCTTCTGTTAAAAATCTTCCAGTGACAGAAAACTCACGCTTATCCTCGGTACGCGCAACCTCATCATCATAAATTAGGCGACCAACTTTTGTGTACGCTGTGCCATAACTTCTTTTACCATAATTATCAAAAGCCGTACCATTAGTAAAAGAACAAGTATCTGGCATCAACTCATTAAATGCTGGGTCAAAAACCATAATTAGTCAACCGTATCTGAATCTAAACCATTTCTCGGATTATCGAACTCACCAAGATAGAAGTCTGTGGTTGGGGTGAATGGGTCACGATTAACTGTTGATTCAATTGCTTGCGCGTTAATAGTTGGTGTTGGTGGTGACAAACGCATTCTTTGTTCAAATAATGATTTAGCCAAAGCACGATATTCTTTTGCTTTACTTGTGAATGATTTGGAAATAGAAATATCGCCAACTGTTTTAGAAACATTGTCGGCATCACGAGTGAACCTTGATGCAATAACTTCAGCACCACCTCTTGCTGCTTCATAGGTACTTGTCCATGTTGCAATTAAATAAGAAATCTCTTCATCTTGTAAAAGAACATCTGTTGAATCTGTGTCATTAAGTAAAAATCTAATAGCATCACGCTGACTGGCAGAAGGTGTACCAGAATATGTAAAAGTCACATTTCTCCTCTATTAAATAAGGGGGCGAGCATTTCTGCCCACCCCCTCAATTTTAGTTGCTAATTAAGCAACAATGCTGTTCCAGAAGTAGCCTAAATCTGCTCCGATAACTTTGTTATCGAATGCCATTTCTGCTTCAACTCTGGATGCACGGATTGAATCCATACGGAATTGTGAAGTTCCGATGACTTGACCTAATCCTCCAGAAACACCTGTCCATGAGAAAGTGTAACCAGCAGAAGGGGTCATTAAGCCCGGACTTGGTGCGACATGGCAAAGCATTGCTGTTTTGCCTGTTGCGAATGCGTATGCTTGTGCAGCACCTTCAGCATTCGTTGCTTTAATTGCTTTTGAAACAATTACGCGAGGAATGTCAAACATTGCAGCAATCATATCTGCTGTAATTGTTTGTGATGAGGTGTACTTGATACGGTCAACTAAATCTGGGTGATTCTTGAGTTGACGGAACACTTCGTAACCTAATACAAGAGTGTTTGCTTCCATACCTGTGTTTGACAAGATTTGTGCTTTACCTGCTTCCACATCTTCAATTGGGTCTGAAGAAGTGTAGTTGCTCCATTGGGTTGCAGTTTGACCATAAGTGGCTGTTCCTGCTGTTCCTGCAATGGTTGTTCCCCAAACACCTGCACTCATGAAATCATTTACGAATTGTAATTCTCTACGGAGTAATAATCTGTGAGTTACGAATTCGGCTGCTTCACGAAGTGGGTTTAGAGGTGCATCAGCGTTGGCAACAATCTGGTCTGGAACATCCTTGTGGAATGCCCAAATATCTGCACTGTAAGTGTCAGTTGAAAGATTGTAACCTCCACCAGCAGATTCTGTCGCTGGTGCTCTTCTTTGTGCTTCATCTCTGAACCAGTCGTTCTTGGTGTAGGTGAAGAACTTGTCGCTCTTCTTGTCTACTGGAATTACTGGGAAAACTTTATCGGCAATAAAGTTATCACGGTCTTGCATGTAAGCGATGCTAATGTTAGTAAGAATCGCATCAACATGCACATCATTTAATGTTGGTTGTGCCATTTTTAGTTAACTCCTTATGCTATCGCTTTGGCTGGGGCAATGCAGTTAACAACAACAGTGAAAAGTTCATTCGCTGCTGATGCTTCTGTCAATGCTTGTCCAAGCATGAAATGGGTTGCGCCTGTGCCAGCAAGAGTTAAGGCTGAGCCTTTTCCTGCTGCTGAAGTACCAATGGCTGCGCCTTCTGAAACTGCGCCTCCTGCTACTAATTTTGAGCCACCTAGTACAAGAACTTCGGCTTCTTGTCCTGATGTTGGGTCATTTTGCAAAATACCGATTGGCTTGTCAGTGGTTGCTGCAACTGCTGCTGCGTTACCAGATGAATCCAATTTTACGAATGTATATTGCAATGCTGAAAGGTCTGCTGCTGCTACCAGAGTGACCTTGACCGAGTAATTACTTATTTCGTATGCCACGATTTAAGCACCTTTCTCGTTGAGATATTGTGAATAAAGTTCAGGATTTTGAACTGCAACTTGTGCAATTCCTGCTTCTACGGAAGATGCTTTTCCTGAATCAACCAAAGACTTTGCCATGATAGTCATACGACCATAAGCATTATCTGGGGCTGCATTGATAGTGCTACCAATTTCAGCGAAAATGTTTGCTGATTCTGCTTGAGCATTCACTGATGTCAAGATGTCTTCAACTGATTTTGCTAATTTGGTGTCAACAGAATTTAGTTGGCGTAATGATTTTCCAACAAATTCTGCATCAAGATTTAGATGAGACCATGCTTTTGCTTTTTCGATTGCTTCTGCATCGGCTTTAGCATCGCGTTGCTTTTGTAACTCAAGCATTGCTTCGTTAGCCTTTGATTCTGCATATTCTTTTGCTTTTCGCAAATCTTCAACCATCTTGATTACTGCTTCTGGGGCAGACTTTAGAACTTCTTCATCAGATGATGCTTCAACTTCGGCTACAACTGCTTCGACAGGAGTTTCAACTACTGTTTCTGCACTAGCCTCGGCTGTTGCTTCGTCTTTAGGGGTTTCTTCAGTTTGCTCTTTTACAGTTTCCTCCATAGGGGAGTCCTCTCTGTTGAGCGATTCATCAAGTACCCTCTGAACATCTGACTCATCGGCTGATTTCATAACTAACCAACCTTCGGTCAAATGAGCAGGGTGGTCAACACCTGATGTTTCTTCTATTGAAAGATTGACCATTTTTCTGGCTTTTGCCAAAGTATTGCCCTCCTACATAAAAAGAAGTTGTCGCACATCAAAATGCGACAACCCACGGGTCTCGATATTAGGATATTAGCACAACTTGGGTTATGTTTTTATTTTTATTGCAAATTTTGAACTTTAGATATTGCCATAATTAAATTTCTTTCCGTTGCACCTAAAGTTGGTTGGTCATCAGCCCAAAACTTTGCACCCATGAACTGATAGTCGTCTTGTGACATTGAACGCCAAACAAAATATGCTTTACGATTTGGTTCACGCTTAATAAGAAACCCAAAGAATCCGGGTCTTGTTTCAACTCTTTCGCAACTAATTCCAGTGCTTGCCAAGACTGCCATAGTGTCATCGATGACAGTTTTCATTAAAATTACCCTAACTGGTCGTACTCCGTTGGTCCTCCATTAAGGATAACAATAGGTCGTCTCCTAACCCTCCCTTTAGAAACAGAAAGTTTTATATCAATTTGGTCATAAGGAATGTTTTCCATAAGTTTTATGAATTGTGGGTCAAGAAGTTGTTTAACCCACGCTTGAATGAATGCTGGTTGATTGGTTGAACTCATTATTCATCCAAATCCACATACATGCGCTCAGCACGACCACCAATAGAATAACCACGGATTTCACCTTTTTTAATTTTATCCCAAGCCCAATCATCCCAAATCACACCAAGGAAAACTGTGTTCTGAGGAAAATTAACTGGTTGTGTTGTACCATCTGCTTTCAACATAGGTACTTGTGTTTGATAAGGCAAAGTCATAATTTCAACCCATTCACCTGCAACCACATCACGGTTATGTTGCAATCTGATTCTTCTATCACCTGATTGAACATACTTCCAAACTGCTTGTTGCAACTCAGCCTCATCTGTCCATTCGTTGTGGGCATCCATTTGGTTTGGAATGTACATAGGTCCAAGTGTGAATCTTTTTTCTTCAACTGCTTTTGATACATCAAAACTTTCAGATATTTGTTTTGTTTTTTCTGCAATCTCTGGGGCAATCTTGAGCAACTCAGATTCTTCAATCTCGTCTATGTCAATGTTGCCACTTAGAAGATGGTCAAAAATTTGAGGTGAGGAATCAACCCACTTATTTGTTTCCCATCTTTCCTCAATAAATTCTTCATTCACATCGTCAATTAAAAGTCTGTAAACTGCTATCAATTTGTTGTCAATGTTTTTAACAAAAAATCTGTACATGTCACCTTTTTCTTTATTGAACTCAGAAGACTTTACAAACAAAATTTCACGACCATTCACAACCAAAGGATTTGCTGTCAACTCACCGACAGCCAAAACGCCAGCAGGGATTGCAGTTTTTGATGCCATTCGAACTCCTTGGCTAAAAAGTTTCCATTGTTCCTTCACATTAGACGATGCAATGCGTTTCTCCCTTAGAGGGTGCGTTTTTTCTTTAGTATCAAAACTAGATTTTGTATGAAATTGAACCTCAAACTTGAACCCATCTGGATGGCGTACTTTACCATTTATGCCTTGGTAATCATCGCCTTTTCGCCAAAAGTTTTTAATTCTCTCAAATTGGTATCCTGCATCACGCATTCTATCAATTGTTTTTATAGCACTCTCTGTGTAAACCTCTGGTTCAAAAAGTAGTGTGTAACGAACAGCATCGTTAATGTTATCTGCTGCTCTTTCCACATTGCCGTTGTATTCAACCGAATCATCTTGAATTTTTCTTGCTAAAGATTTTTCTGTTTTTAAGCGATGTTCGAGAAGACCCATTTCAGCACCGATAGAATCTGCAATGCCAACAATTGTTTTGGTTAAAGCAGGTTCGACTAATGCAACTTTGTCACGGATTCTTTGTGCAGCACTATTGGCTTCTGGAGAAGATTCGCCTTTTTTATTTTCAACCATTTGTGGAACTTTGTTAGTTGTAGCAGCCCAACTGCCATGGGAAGACTGGTCGTGTTGTTGATGCTTCATTAAACTTGGGAACTCAGCAAGAAAATCGTCTATCATTGGAAGTCGGCTACTTAATTGGTATTTCCCGATTGGAACAATTGGTTTTTTACCATCAAAGCCATCCATGAAACCTTGAGCCTCGGCTAGAAGCCCAGCATAGTTTTCTGCTTGGAAACTTCTATCAGGGAACTCATCAATCTCTTCCAACCACTTATTTCTCTGTTGCTCATAATTATCGTATGATTGTTTACCTGTTCGTGGTGCGTTCTTTTTTGCTTGTTTACCCTCATCATAATTTTGACCATAACTTTCTTGCATCTGGTATCTTGAAAGATTATTTTTAATTCTTGATGCAATTGAACTGCCACCTTCGCCAGCCCAAGAACCATGACTCAATTGGTCGTGCGCTTCATGTTTAGCCATTGATTCATCAACATTTTTTTCTGGAATAATCCAAAACTTACAAGCACCCATAGGTTGAACTTCAATATTTAAGATTTCACACCCACCACCACCTTCAAAGAAAACACAATTAGCACAATTGATTCCCTTAGATGCAAAAGGATTATTTTCCTCCGACATGTAATGTGCGCCATCAGCACCAATGCCTTCGTTGAAAGCACCAAACTCTGAAACAATGTTCTCTAAAGTTGCGTAAAGAATTGCTTGCCTGTCATTCAAATAATCTTCGGGGTCATACATTTCTGGGTTCTCAGATTTTTCTAATCTTTCAAGAATTGATTCAACCCAAGCACGACCAGCATCACCACCCCAAGCATCCCAAGCAACACGACCCGGTGATGGATAACCTTTCTCACCACGAGAAAAACCTTCGGCTTTCTTATCAACAATATGTCTGGCAAGGAAAGAACGCATCCGTTTCAAAGTATCAACACCAACTGAATCACCTGATGCAAGTTGTCTAGCACGACCACGACCAACAGAAGTGAAACCTTGACCTGCTTTACCCTCACCTATCCAATCAAGTGCGCGTTGTGCTGCTTCACGAACTGCTGCTGGAGGGGTGAAACCATCGGCTTTGTTTATTTCTTTGAAGCGTTCAATTTGCGCAAGTCTTTCTTCGGCTTCCTTTTTACTATCGTATGTGCCGAACTCACGAGAACCATCGGCTGAGAAAACTGTGTACTTACCATTTCTTCTTCTAATTGTTTTTTCAACATCACCTGCAAGAACATCGAACTCAAGGTCATCGATTTCATCTTGCGATTTCTCAATCTGCATTTCGTAACCATTAACACCCAAAACAACTTTCACATCACCAGAAATACCAATAGTTTTTGCAACCTCAACAGCCAACTCATCTGAAAGTTCTGTTGTCACATTCTCTAAGTCAATAGATTCAATACTGTCAACCTCAACCTGTGCAAAAGCCCAAGCATCATCAACATGCCCATGGTCTAAACCTCGTCTAGCCATCTCAGTGGTCACAAGGTGGTGTGCTTCAACAACGGCTGAGTCTTCAATGTCACCGTGAAGGTTCTTATGAAGTGTTGTCAATTTGTCATCTGTTAAATCGATGATTTGCGTATAGTCAGCCATTTATTCCTTCTACGGTGATGTAGTTAAGGATACAAGATTTTCTACCCTAGTTAAAACAATTCACTACTAGGGTTTAGAAGTTTCTTCCTCAATAACAGGTAAAGCGATTTCTGTTTCAGTGATAAGACCCGGTTGCATATCAATCCACATTTAGCACACCAGACCCTTCAGGTTTGTAAACCATAAAACTCAAATAATTCGCTTGAGCATTCAAACCCTCTTTTTCTAAAAGTTTGTGCCAAGTCTCATACCAAACCTCGTTATGCCCACCACCTGCTTTACCAGATTTATCTGTCCAACTGCCCTCCATGATGTGAGCAATTTCGTGTAGCAACGCTGGTTTAGTTGTTCCCCTGCTTCTTAAACAAAGAACAGGAATGTTTTTATCTTTCAAAGAATTACCTTCAGGCAACAAATCGGTTCTACCCGGTGCTATCGCTGCTTCAACTCCTGAACGATTACCACCAAACACTTCTTTTGCCCCAATACTTTTAGCAACAAGCCTGTCACCATAACCATACTTTTGCAAAATTGTGTCTGTGTAATCTAAACACTCATTGGGTTTCATCATTTTTTCACCCTTGTTAATGTTTTCAAACGCTAAACCACAAAGTTGTTCAAGTCTTGGATTGTCTTCAGAACCAGAGGAACTCAGGTTGTCCCATAGGTCAATTGTGTCTCCGTCTTCGTTTGTGTATGTTCCAGCAGATTTGTTTGCATCAACATTTTTAGGTGTTCTAGCACCACCACCTGTAGCCCAATTACCATGGGAACTCTGGTCATGGTCTTGATGCTTTTCTACATCATCGTTTGTCAAATAAACAGCATCCCAGTAACCCTTAGAAATAATGGCTTGAACAGATTTCTCTGGATAAGTTTTACCCGAAACATCTTGAACAACACCATAAATAACATTATCTTTAGTACTAGAATACAAAAGTTTTGTCCCACTTGATTTTTTGTATAAAACCATTCCTTTAATCATGCGTTCTCATATTCAAGTGATTCAACAGGTATAGTTAAGTTTTTTTCAGCCAAAGCATCTTTAATCTGTTTAATTGATTTAGTATCTGCCCTACCTTTTTTCTCTTCCATAACATAAATTTTCTTAATGTCAGAAACCTTCACACCCCTGTAAATTTGTGCTTCAACATATCCTTCTCTTTCTTTACCACCATGGGAAAGCGAAAGGTCATGATGAACACCTGCTTGCGATAAAGTTTTGAAAGTATGTTTTTCAGTCAAAGGTCTTGCCAAAGCGTAACCATCCAAAGAATCGGGAATAGTGTAAGAGGTTCTCTGTTTTACATTGTCTTTCAAAACAACTCTCACATTCCCATACTGTCCAACATCACCATTATTGATATTGTACCTATCCTGATTGTAGTCACTTGTATTTGGAGTACTACCTCGCTCTTGTGTGGCAACATACCCATAAATCGGTCTCTCGGATGCCTTGGTGTCTAAAGGAACTCCAGCCAAAGCAAGTTCTCTTTGCCTTCTTAAATAAGGTTTGTAAGCACCATTACTTTCGCGTGTTTCGTGTTGTGTTTTGAATCTTCCATCGCCAATAACTTTTAACATGTCATCTGCTTCAATTGCAACAACAGGGAAACCTTTATCCAAACTTTGTTTCATTGTTTCGACTGTTCTTTCAAATTGTTTAATAAATTTTGGGCTTAAACCATTCATATCTTTTGGTATCAAATTTTCATTTACAAGCATTTTAATAATTTCGTACCGAACCAAATCATTATTTGTGGTCGCTAAGACTTGTGCTCTTTCCCCAATTGCATTCATATAATACTGAAGTTGTCTGTCTTTCAAACCTAATTTAATTCCCTCTTCACGAGCAGCAATCTCAATAGATTCTTTATCTCCCGATAGCATTTTCTTTTCCAACATTGAATCAATTTTATTTTCTAATTCTTTGGACATTCCTTGTTCTTTGGCTTTTTCTTTTAATAAATCAATATTCCACATCCTAACCCCACCCTCAAGACCGTTTGCTACACCGTCTGTCAATACTCTGGTTTCTGTTCGTGTCATACCAAAATTATCCGTACTCGTATAATTTGATTCATATTTATATTTCAAAGGTATTTCACCGGGTCTAATTAAACCTTCATCAAAAAGAAAATCTAAACTTTCCTCAACATTAGCCAACTGATGTGGTAAACCAGAATCAGCCCAACGACCATGAGTAGTTTGGTCATGACCTCCAGCCAAATGTTTTTCAATTCTTGGTTTCAGACCGGGTTGGAAACGCACAATAGTTCTACCACGAATCGCTTTCGCAATAATATAATCGAACTCAGCCCAAGCCTTACGCATCTGACCGGGCTTATTAGATTCACCCATACCAATAGGTTTAATACCTGTCGCCTCATTCCATGCCAAAGTAGCATCAATCAAATCTTTATGGTTCATGTCAACTCTGATAACAGGAAGTTTCACCGAAGAATCCTCAAAACTTAACATTGCAGCAGCAGCCCAACGATGATGACCGTCAATCACATAATTATCTTTTGAAATAATGATACGACCACCATCATCAGTTTTCATACCTTTTTTCCTTAAACTTTTCATAATTAAACCAACTTTAGATGCAGACATCTCTGCCTGAATAGGATGCAACTTAGATGGGTCAGCAACACCTCTTTGAACTCTTGCACCACGCTTCTCCATCTCAGAAATAAAAACTGCTTTAGTATCAGATGGGACTTGGGGCATTTGGTTTCTTGGAATACCAAGATTGTCCTCGTCATAAAGTTGTGTGTCTTCAATGTGCATGTTTGTCAAATCAGGGTTGTCTTCCCTTTTAGCCATAATTTTCATAATCTTTTTGGCTTCTTTTTTAGTTACTTGAATTCTTTCACCATTAGCAAGTTTCTCTGCACGCTCTTCTAAAGTTCCAGATGGGTCAGGTTTCCTACCGGGTTTAAGTTTAGGTTTAGGTGCATTGGGGTCAGTTATTTCCTGTTCACCCTGTTGTCTGCGTGGTTCTGTTTCTGTTGTATCAGAACCTATTCTTCTACGAGAACCAGCATGAGAACTTTGGTCATGCGTACCATGCTTTTCAAAAATTTCAGGAACAACAACGAACTCGGAAGGCAACAAGGCGACTTTTTGTTTAGCAAAACCATTTTTTCTAGTGTTATACCAAGAATTCTGTCCTCTGGTTTCCGTTGTCAAAGCCAATCTTGCTTTCGGTGTGAACATTTGTGAGTGATGCACCCACGCTGCCTCTTCACCATCTTGACCAAAACCACGACCTGTTGCAGCATGACCAAAGAAATCATGAACTGCCCTGAATCTGTCGTTTTGTTCATCAGTGAATACTGGATGACCACCCGTTGATTCAGTGGATAAAACTTTTAATCTTTTTTTGCTAACATCAGCAAACATTTCTTTTGAAGTTTTGTATGGGTCTTTCGAAACGAACTCAACCTTGACCCCAAGTTTTCGTGTCATGAAATCATATTGTTTGTTAACTTCACGACCTAACGATTCGAACTCATCAACGGCTTCTTTATCAAAGTCAGGTAACTTGTCGTAAGCATCAGCAATCCTTGATGCCCTAGCCCTATTTGCTACAACATCTTTGTAAGTGATTGATGTGTCTTGTTTAATATTATTTTGTTCAGAATATTCTTTTGCACCATTACGAGCAAGGATACTGCTATCGCCACCAAAACTTGCCCAATTACCGTGAGAAGACTGGTCGTGCTGTTCATGTTTTTTTGTAACGAACTCACCGGGTTTAATACCAAGGGTTCGACCATTAGATATGTGAACCGTTAAAGTTTCATCCTCTAACGGATTAAAGTCATCGTCTTCTAGTTGTCCATCTCGTTCAGAATCTCGTCTGCGAATGCGTACAATTCCTCTTCCGTCATCTGATTCACTGCTTTCGGAACTTCTATCAGCAACGGCTTTGTTTGCTTCTCCATCATTACCTCCTATGTATATGAATGAATCGTTCTTAATATCGTAGATGGCTTGTTGTTCATTTGAAACACCAGCATCTACACCTGCTTGTCTTGACTCGTATCTTCTGGATACATCAAGATAAACCTTACCCCCATCAACCCAAGCCCCAAAATAAGCACCCCTTTTACTCAAGGCTTCAGAATTTTTTTGCATGTACTCAACAAGATACTTTCGAGCACCATCTCTGGTCTTGTAGAAATCTTCAACTGAGATTGTTTTCTCGAAGCCTTTCTCGGAACACATGTAGCCTGTTTTTGGTGTTCTTCTGCTTTTAATATTTATAGAAAATCCGGGTGTTTTCTTTTCATAAAGTTTGTTTATTAAACCTGTTATTTTTTGACCTTCACCACCTGTTGCCCAATTTCCGTGGGTTGATTGGTTATGTGAGCCGTGTTTTAGAACGATGAACTCAAGGACATCGCCATCACCATACACAAACTTGTCAACATTTATCATGTTCTAACCTTAACATTTACAGTCCTTGTTTCCTTATCAATTCCAGTGATTTGAAACTTTGTACCCCTAGCAAGAATGTACTCATCTTCCTGAGTTAAAGCACCCCATAAATCAGAACCATCATCGTTAGTTCTAAAATCATTCGAAGCCCCCATAAAAAACTTTTTAGGTTGAAATGCTTTAGTTCCTTTCGGTACATCTAAAACCATGATTGCACCATCTTCACTTTGATTGTCTGAAAAAAATTTTGCAATATTGACATTACCTGTTGTGGATAAAAAACCATTATCTTGAAAACCATCACCTACTTTGGATTCTAATAATTTAGAAGCAATAGCACCTCTGACACCTCTTAACAAAGTTTTATCTTCTGTCAAAGCAGGTGTGGCTTTAATAACTAAATCCATTCCTTTAACAATGTAATTATTTTCAATGTCTGATGTTTTTGTTCGTAAAGAATAATTTACTGGTTGAAAACCACGATTAGCGTATTGGTAAACGGCTTCATATATTTCTGTTGACACGACTGCTTCGGTTGGGTAAGAACCATCCGTAGCCCAGTTACCATGAGACTGCTGGTCATGCTGTTGATGCTTACTTACATCACCAACTGGTCTCACCGAAACATAAGTAAAACCATTCTCCTTATCCCTATCAACAACCTCAAATTTACCTGAAACAATGAACTCACCCTCATCACCAAACAGGTAAGCACCAAACTTTGAAACATCCAAACCCTTAGTACTAGAACCATATTTAATAATTACAGGTTTACCATCACCAGAACTAGCAAACTTTTCGGCAACATTATGTCGCCAAGTAGCAGAAGCAACAGGGTTAGACATAATTTCACCTACGGCTGGGAGTTTACCTTTCCAATTAACCCCGGAGCGTAACAAAACTTTACCCCCAGCATTCGTAGGTGTAACAGAATGCTCATCGATAGCGTTCAAAAGAGTTTTCACTGAAGAAACGAACTCAGGTGGTGCATCGGGTGTTTTACCATCACGAATGTTTTGTGCAACAGAACGCCATTGGGTTACATCACCAAGTTTTTGTGTGTATGCTTGTACTGCTTTTTTTTGTTCTGAGGTTATTTGGTTTGTTCCAGCCCAAGACCCATGTGTTGATTGGTCATGCTGTTGATGTTTTTGAACTGATTCAAAGAAACTTTCTAAATCACCATCGTTAACTAATACTTGATAAAACTCAGCCATTTGTTGAGTATCAAATTCTTTCATCATATTTGCGTAACGAACAGACTTCTTTGCATCAATCATTGAAGTCCCTCATAATTCGTTATGGGTTCTTTAGAAACAACAACCGATGACCTATCCAGAATAACAATATCGTTTTCAAAATCTTGAGCATTCGCTGCTTGAACTCCAGTAACCCGATAAGCCTGATAACCGAGAGAGGCTAATTTACGACCAATATTATTTTCATGATTAGGTGGAACTTCATTAACACCTTCATCAAATTTTTTACTCCAAAAATTAGAAACTTCCTCAGTGACTTTCCAAACAACTTCGCGAGAAGGCATTTTAATATTTTTAGGCACAAGAATTTTCATAACCTTGCCATTATTGAAAACACCATCAGATTCATCAACATTGGCAGCATAACTATCGGCTCTGTCCTTAGACGAACTTGTATATGTACCTGAACCTGCAAGACCTTGACCAGAAAAATATTCACCCTCAGTAAAATCGTTTATAGATTGTTGAGATGTTTGACTAATTTTTGAGTTCTCATCACCTATGCCAGAATTGTACGCTTCGGAAGAGAAGTCTGTTACCCCACGATAAACAGTGACATATTCTCCAGATTTCTCCAACTCATCTAAATCTTTCAATGTTTTAGTTGTTTTTGGTTTACCATCAAAACCTTGCAATTTGATAATAAGGTCTAAAGCAACATCGCTTCTTTTTTGACCAGCATCCACTTGTGCTTGAAGACGATTCTGTAAATCTAAAGTTGTTTCAGGGTCAGCAAAGATTTCATCAAGTTTTTTAGTTATATCAACTCCTGCACCACCAATCTTAGAATAATTACCTGTTGCCCAGTTTCCGTGTGACTCTTGGTCATGTGTACCAGATTGATGTTTTTGAAAATTTCTTCCACTATCGTCAATAGAGGAAGAACCATTAAATAAATTGTGAAACATATTGCCATAATCTTTACCATCAACTTTTGCAACACTATGAGGCTCAATCATTTCAATATCAATCAAAGTAAAATCTTTAGCAGACTCTCTGAACCAAGCACTCAACGGTGCAGGAACATCGCTCCTAATACCCGAATTAGGTCTATCATTTGTTAACTTGAAGTCAGCAGTTTGTATAGATTTGTAATTTCCTGAAGCAACAGCATCATAATATTTTTTAGCAGTTTTTTGGTCAGTACCTGCAAGGTCACGCAATCTAGGTGTATAAGTTACTACTTCATAAAAACGGTCATCAACTTGACCGGGATTCCTGTCTTCCACATTAGGAATAGGGTTACTTCTTCTTACCTCAAAACTTGTACGCGCCCAATAAGGGGATGAAACTTTTTCCACACTATTTACTCTAAATTTGCCAGAAACAATAACTTCTGAATCTTGCTCATACATAGGATTTGGTACAGCATAACCTTTAGCACCATTTTTTATTCTTACAAGAATTCTTTCTGGTTTATTTGCAGCCGTTTCTGCTGCATACCAACTTGCAACACCCAAAGACCTAGTAGTTGACACAAGAGGCATGTCAAAAGTGTCACCTTCTTTAACATTTTTTAGTGCAGCGAACTCAGGACTATTTTCGCCTTCTTTACTTGCTAAACCACGATATAAAGTTGGTTGAGGTTTTCCATTTTCAATTGCTTTTAACAAACCTCTAACTTCGTTACGATTTGGAGCACCCCATCCTCTTTGCATCATATAATTCAAATATCCACCTTGGTCAAAAGGTGTTTGAGGAACTGGTAAACCTAATTCTTGTGCAGCATATTTTCTAAACAAATCAATAAAATTTTGACCGTCAGGACCTTGTTCCCAAGCAAAAAGTGCTCGACCTGTAACACCACCTGCATTTCTTGGTGATGATGGAACTTTATCTTCGGGATTCCAGTTCTTTAATTCATCTGAAAATTTTCCAGTTGCCCAGTTACCGTGTGACTCTTGGTCATGTGTACCAGATTGATGTTTTTGAATTTTGTTTTTATTTAAGGTAAGAACACCACCATTAAATAAAACCATTTCTCCACCATGAGGCGAAAATCCGTCATAACCCTTTGAAGCCCAATATAAATTTTTTAGGTCTGAAACAGAATAACTTGGATAGCCCATGTCGTTTATATTCATTTTTATACGATTCATGTCTACAAAATCAGAACTCCAAGTATTTGGAACTCTAGCGTTTTCATTTTGCCATCTAATATCTACGGCTTCATCCCATTTTGTTTCGCCTTTAAGAATTTTGGCATTTTTATCTAATTTAAGACTAAGAACTGTTCCATAATCAGAGGCTCGTTCTTTTGTAGGGTCAACATAAATACCTTGTCCCCATGTTTGAAATTCTTGAAATCTAATTTTTCCATCCAACAATCTTTTTGCATCTCGCTCAACATTTGTAACTCCACGATAAACATTTATTTCGTCTTCAGATAACTCAGCCTCTTGCGCTTTCATATTCTTGCCTAAGCGTTTAGCAATAGTAATATATGCTTGCTCAACAGTTTTTGCCTTGTACACAATATCTCTGTAATCATCGTCCGATAACTCGCCTTTTGTTCCAGCCCAATTACCGTGGGACTGTTGGTCATGTTGTTCATGTTTTTCAATGATTGGTTTAAGACCGGGTTGGAAACGAACTCTAACAATAGTCATCAGAACTCTTCCACAAACTCGTCTTGCAATTCTTGAGGGCTAATCGTTCCCCTATCAGGAGGAATAAGAACAGAGGTGCAACGACAATTAGGGTGCGCTGGTGGCATCAAATCACCATTCGTGAAAGGAGAATTCCAACCAACAATTTGACCTTGTAAATCTAAACAAATATCGCAAACATCAATAGGTGCAGTAATCCACATTTTCTGTGTAGCCCCATCAACAAGACCACTCTCAAAGGCTTGTGTCCAACCTAAATATCTTCCACGATTAGATGCTTCCAAAATTTCTGTTCTAGCAATCATGTTCGCTCTAGCACGAACAAGTGTGGTTCGATACTTTCCCGACATCTCATCTGCTCTTGCTGTTGCTTTTGCTCTGGTTAAACCTGCTTCTTCATATTGGTCAATTAGTCTGCCACGGTAATCGTAAACAGCGTTAGCCCAACGAGGATGCAAACCAACAACATTCTTCAAAATTTTTGCTGTCTCACGAACTGTTACTTGGTCAGTGAAAGAACGCGCAATGATTTGTCTGATTGAATCACGAGTGCTGTTATCAACGGCAGTGACAAGGACACCTGCTCTTGTTGATGCATACAAAATTGCTCTAGGGTCGGTGACTCTGAAATCGAACTCAGTCACCGTTGGTCGAAGGTATGATGGAAGATTATTCGGGTCAAGGTTAATGAACTCGCCAGCGTTCAATGGGTCAACTTGTCTTGGAAGATTATTGTTTTGTCCACGCAAAACAGCACGAATGTTTTTAGCAGTAGCACCAACACTTGAAGTGACGGCTCTGCTTAACTGGTTAACAATTGCCCTATCGGATAAACGGATAGATAAAGTATCAACAATTTGGTTTACTTGTGTTGCATTCAAATCACGCAAAGCGCGAGCGATTTCTCGTTCATCAACTCTGCCCCAAGCACTATTGATAGCGCGTTGAATAACTTGGGCTAAAGCAACTTCTTGTGGGGTTAAACTATCGGCTTTCGTAACCTTGGATGTGTGAATCATTATTCAACATCTTCCGTAGGCGAAGCCGTCTGCCCTCCATCAGCCACATCATTTATTAAAGCGTACTCATCATCGGTTAAAAACTCGTCTTTACCTTTTGGTGCAACACCCATTGCTTCAGCGTTGTTGTGGTCAGCAGGTGGAAGCCCACCAAGTTCACGCAAGTAATCTTCCAAATTAGGGTCAGACATGATGAGACCAGAATTAGCCAACTTGGAAACATAGTCACCGATTTCTGTTAAATCAATGTGTGAAACTTCACCATAAGTTAAGAATGGTGCGCGTGCTGTGTCCATGCCATTAAGTTTTAATAATCTTGGTATCGCGAACTGGTTGATAACTTCTGCAATTGAATTAGCGATAGCATCGACTGCCATTGACCACAAATCCATTTTTGCTGTTCCAAGGGAATAAGAACCAACTCTGTCATGTCCGAGGAGAATGAAATCTGAAAGAACTGACATTGCGATTCTTTGGTCGTATCTGTTAATAATTTTATCTGTGTCGAACTGACGGCTACCACCTGTGGAAAGCAAAGACAAATCAAACATTTTGTGACCTGATTCGTCATACATCAAAGGCATAACGATGCCTTCTTGTTCGTTTCGTTTCACATTCTGAACTATTTGTTCAATTGAATTACGGAAACTTATTTGTTCAGCAGATGCTGTGGAAGATAAATATTCTGGTGGAATGTAGGCGATTGGTAAACCTGCTAAATCTCTTTCAATACCAACTGCTTCTATTTCTTCAATTCTGTGTTTGAAATACCATGAACGGTAAGCGTTACGAAGAAGTGAACGACCTTCTGGATTGTTTTTGTCATTCTTTACACGGAACAACAAAGCCTTTTCAATAGGAATAGGTTTGATATAAATTGAGGCTGAAGGGTCTGATTGAATCATTCCCTGAATTCCACCTTCTTCATCAAACATCCATTGCCAAAGTGTTTCTTGACCACGGATAGCGAATTTACGCCAACCTATTTTGTTGTCGCTAAACTTTGACCTGCGTTGAGGGTCTTTAGAATCTCCACCACGAACTTTGTAAACTATTTCATGAAATGCGTAACCATAGGTAAGCATTGAAAGTATTTGTGTGAGTGTTGCATCCCAAGAATCTGACATGTCGTTTAAGCATTCGTTAATGAACTCTGCTGTTTCTTGGTCTTTAGGATTTGTTTCACCATCTGCTGATTTATCTTGGAATGGGTCTATGCGCCAATCAAGTCGCAAGATAACTTTTTCAATTGCGTAAAGTATTGACCCTACTGTTGGGTCGTTGTCGGACATTTCACGATAAACTCGTGCGCCTTTTGTGCCACGAAGGTTCGTTAAGAATTCTTCGTATACTGTGCCACCAGAGTGCTTTAACCCTGTTGAACCAAACTCCGATAAATCTGGTTTAGCCACTTAAACCTCTAGTCTCTTGATAAGCCTAAAACTAAGCGCAACGCTTGTGTCTCTGTGAATCCAGCCTTTTGTAATGATAAGAATAATTCGTGCATCATTACTGCTGCATCATCGAGGGTAACAAAGTTGATGCTTGATTCGTTCTTCTCCATCTAAAAAATTATACTGGGATTAAGTGTATATCAACCCCAGTATTGTTTTTAGATTAACTCTTCAATTAGTTTTGTTGTCTCTTCTTGTTCTTTTAATTCTTTATGGTCTGGTTGATAGTGTTCTTGAAGATGTTCTAAATCTTCTTTCACTAAATATGTTTTGCCATCTTCTCGTACTTCTGTTTTCAGTAGTGCTGAGCATTGGCATGGAATTGTGTCTGACATGTTTTCTCCCTTTGTAGGTGACAGGGACTTAGAGTCTTCCACTCGGTTGGGGAATTAGCCGTTGGGTCATCATCCCTGTCATAACTTAGTATACACAACTGGGGTTTAGAAAGGAACTCCTGACCAAGAATCCTCTTTCGGTGTTTCCCAAGGGTCAGGTTGAGAAGATGGGGTAGCAACCTCAACTCTTCGACCATTAACAGGGAAACGCTTCAAAGACATCGCAATCTCTTTAATCGTAACTTCCATACGACCAGCAGGTTTGCCTTCCTTATCTGTCCAAGAATTGTAGGCAACTTCACCAATCACAATAACTGGGTCGCCCTTCTTCAAACTTGATTGAATATGGTCAGCCAACTTATCAAACGCTGTGCAAGACCACGCTGTTGTTCCCTCGTTGCTCCAAGTCCCATCAGAATTCTTCTTAGACTTAGATGTTATCACTGTAAGTTTTGCTAAACGAAAGTTTTCTTTTACAACCATCTCTGGGTCTTTTGCAAGATTGCCAACAATAGTAATTGCTGTACTCATTTATTTCTCCCTCTTCTTTTTCATTTTCTGTTTACTTTTAGGTGTTGCTTTGGAAATGAGTATAATACCCAACTCCAAAGGTTTCGGTTTGATATTACGAGTTTTGCGTATGAGGTCTCGCTCTTGCTCACTTAGCCCACCCCAAACACCTAACACACGATTATGTAAACCATATTCGGCACAAGGTTCTCGGAATTCGCAACTGAAACATATTTTTCTAGCATAAGCGTAATCTCTGACAACAGATGAACCTTTTATTTCACTTGCAAAAAAAATCTCTGGGTCAGTAGAAGCACAAGGTGGGTTTTCGAAGTTTGGGACTTCGTGAACCGACATTATGACTCCTTTTTATTTTTCTTTCTAATAAGTTGTGCAATTCTTTTTCCGTTTTCCCAAACTGCACCTGCTGCAACACCATCGTAATAAGATGTTGAAGGTTTAACATAATGACTGCAATCATCCCAAAGACTGCAACCACGACAATAATCTAATGCTTCTTGCGCTGTTTGTATAGTGATAGCATCAAAGAGTTTTGGATTGGCGTTCCTGCAAGGCGCGAGCGATAAGAAAACACGGTTACTGTGTTTCGGTTTAGGTTTTTTTGGTCGCGCCATTCTGCTAAGTTTAGTTTAACTGGGGTATATTTTCGTTTGCTCATGTTTTGGGCGTGGCTCTTTCCATCCTAATACGCATATAGGGGTATCTTTCCTCTAATAATTTATCAATCTTCGCATCGTTATCTTCATGAAGTTGTTTCAATATTTCTTCGCGTTCCTGTTTAGTCATCCTCTTCTTCATCATACTCATCCTCACTTTCACCTAAGTAGTCATCAATTTCGTCACCGATTCTGCCTATCGCATAATCAAGCATCCCTGAATGTCTCCAAGGTGGTGAATTGTCATCATGTATTGCCATAATCCAAAACTCATTATTGCCACCAAACCATTCGGATACAAGTACCCAACCTGTGCATATTGCCGGTTGTTGAAAAGCAACTCTGCCTAATTCGGCTATTGCATCTTCAATGGGTTTAGCATCTGGTTTAGCATCTTCATCTTTGCCATCGGTCATGAGACTAACAATACTTCTTTTTTAGAATTTTCCAAGGACATTCGGAAAGAGTTTTCGAACTCTGTGTGAAGAAAGGCTCGGTTGGCTATTGCGTTGAATTCTTTTAATTGTTCAATAGGTAAATCGGATATATCTTTCATGATGATATTGGCAAGTCTATTGAACTCACGGATGTTTACCCTTTGGTTCATTACAACCTCCTAATATCTTTTAATACCAGTTTTTCTTCGTAAAGTGTTGCCAAGCGTTGCATGGATTCGAATAACGCGATTCTATATAGCGTAATCCCCAGCGAATTTGGGTTTTTGGATTGGTTTCCCAATCAGAACCCTCACTAGCCATTTTAGACCCCGGCAAGGCTTGAGGGATGCCATAAGCAGAAGATTTTGGGTTATCTA
>Ga0247839_1001050_pt1 | contig 47875 bp, 34 predicted proteins | sample LaCruzMarch2015__6_FD_192405 | JGI IMG/M metagenome (GOLD analysis project Ga0247839, IMG submission 192405) | Freshwater microbial communities from meromictic Lake La Cruz, Castile-La Mancha, Spain - LaCruzMarch2015_16m | ecosystem: Environmental > Aquatic > Freshwater > Lake | place: Spain... | reverse complement strand
TCCTTGGGGGTGGCCCCGGCGGGGACGTGCAGGTGGATGAAGGCCTTGTCGAAATAGCCGGGTTCGGCGTTGTATTGGCGGGCGTGACTGGTGAGATAGCTGTAGGCGATCTCGGCGGACTCCTTCATGACGTCGCCCAATTGGCCGGTGAGCTTGATGCCGCGGCCCTGCTCGTGGGCGCGCACCGCCTCGATGGAGAGGGTGGCCCCGCCCATGGCGGTCCAGGCGAGTCCGGTCACGACGCCGGGGCCGGAGAGCTTACGCTCGTCGCGGAAGACGGGGCTGCCCAGATAGCCCTTCAGATCCGTCTCGCCGACGGTGATGGGCGTCTGGGCCCCCTCCAGCATCCGTACCGCGACCTTGCGCACGATCTTGCCGAGTTGCTTCTCCAGCCGCCGCACGCCGGCGTCCCGGGCATAGCCGTCGATGAGTGCGCGCAGGGTGGTGGTGTCCAGCCGGATAGTGCCCTTAGGCAGCCCGGCGCGATCGATCTGGCGGGGCAGCAGGTATTTCCTGGCGATCTGGAGCTTTTCCTCGGCGATATAGCCGGCGAGCGTAATGAGTTCCATGCGGTCCAGGAGCGGCCCCGGGATGCTGTCGGTCGTGTTGGCGGTGCAGACGAACAGGACCTTGGACAGGTCGAAGCGCAGGTCGAGATAATGGTCCAGAAAGTCCGAGTTCTGCTCCGGGTCCAGGACCTCCAGCAGGGCCGAGGCCGGATCGCCGTGGTAGGAGGCGCCGATCTTGTCGATCTCATCGAGCATGATCACCGGGTTGGCGGTGCCGGCGTCTTTGATCGCCTGGAGGAACTTACCGGGCATGGCGCCGATATAGGTGCGGCGGTGGCCCTTGATCTCCGCCTCGTCGCGGATACCGCCCACGGAGAAGCGGTAGAAGCGCCGGCCCAAGGCGTCGGCGATCGAGCGTCCGATGGAGGTCTTGCCCACCCCGGGCGGGCCCACCAGGAGGATGATGGAGCCAGCGATCTCGCCCTTGTGAATGCCCACGGCCAGGAACTCCAACATGCGCTCCTTCACGTCCTTGAGACCATAGTGGTCGCGGTCCAGGACGCGGCGGGCGCGCTTGAGATCGAGCTTGTCCTGGGAGTGCTGGCCCCAGGGCAAGAGCGTTATCCAATCCAGATAGTTGCGGGTGACCGAGTATTCAGGCGAGCCGGTCTCCAGCATCCCCATCTTCTCCATCTCCTCGTCCACCCGCTTCTGCGCCTCCGCCGTCAGGGTGAGCTTGGTGAGGCGCGCCTTGAACTTGTCCAGTTCGGCGGTGCGGTCGTCCTTGGCGATCCCCAACTCCTTCTGGATCGCCTTGAGCTGCTCCTTCAGCATGAACTCGCGCTGCTGCGTCTGCATCCGCTCCTCCACCGAGCGGCGGATCTTCTGCTGCGCCTTGGCCAGTTCCAGTTCGTTGTTGAGCAGCACCAGGACCTTCTCCATGCGCGGCAGGAGTTGCACCTCCTCCAGGACCTCCTGCAACTGTTCGCGCTTGGAGGTGGTGAGGCTGGCGGCGAAGTCCGCGAGGTGGGAGGGGTCATCCGGGCCGAAGCGGTCCAGGAACATGCGCAGCTCTTCCACATACAGCGGATTGAGCGGCAGCAGTTCCTTGATGGTATTGATCACCGCCATGGCATAGGCGCGAACCTGGTCGTCCGGCGCTCCGGCCGGCTCCGGCAGGTAGGAGACGCGGGCATTGAAGGGGACCTTGTCGTGGACCCAGCCGTCGATCTGGAAGCGCTGCAGGCACTCCACCAGGACCTGCAGGTGGCCTTCCTGGCGGTGCACGCGGTGCACCCGGCAGGCGGTGCCGACCGGGTAGAAGTCCCCGGGGCCGGCGTCTTCGGAGGTCTCGCTCTTGACCAGGACCACGCCCAGGATCTTGTGCTCGGTCTCGCCGACCGCGTGCAGGGTGGTCGACCAGTGCTCGGCGGCCATCATCAAAGGGACCGCCTGGCCGGGAAAGAAGGGCCGGGAGGCGACCGGCAACAGATGGATCTGACCGGGCAGCATGTCATTGGCCCGCGCCAGCTGGATGACCCCGCTGCCCTCGCCCTCCGCGGCCTCGCTCGCCACGTCCACGGTCTGCACGTCTGCCATTCGTCTCTCCCCTGCTGATGAATACCCCGTTATCGTCCCGCGATATCGGGTCGTGGCGCGGACTTTGCAAGCGTCCCACACCTGGGCTCCATCCGCCTGTTACCGGGACGCGAGAATCCCGACACCACTCGGGCCCGTGAGCAAGCGGAGAAAAATTGGACAGGATTAACAGGATTTTGCAGGATTAACAGGACTAATAGCGAGCAACGCGCATCAAGAACACATTTTGTAAATCCTGAGAAATCCTGTCCATTTCTATCCAAACACTCGGAACTCAAAACTGTGTCGGCACCAAGCTGCCACGACCGCCGGAGCCGGGTACGCGATGCGTACGATACAGCTACAGCTACCGGACGTTCTTACGGACCGGGCCTCGTTGTCGTTGTCGTTGTCGTTGTCGTAATCGAATAATCCGACCACGATTACGACAACGACAACGACAACGACAACGCACCCGGGATCTCGGTCACCACATCAGTTCTGATCGCACCCCCCGGCAACCGACCTGCCGACGATGTTGGCAAGGCGGACAAAGGCCGCCACGTCCAGGTTCTCCGCCCGCAGTCCGGGGTCGATCCCGGCCGCGGCAAAGGCCGCGGCGTCCACCAGCCCCATGAGACTGTTGCGCAGGGTCTTACGCCGCTGCGAGAAGGCCGCGGCCACCAGACGGGCATGGGCCGCCCGGTCGTCAGGCGGCTGCGGCAGGGGCCGGCGGGGGCGCAGGCGCAGGAAGGCCGACTCTACCTTGGGGGCTGGGGTGAAGGCCCCGGGGCCGATCCGGAAGAGGCACTCCGCCTCGCACCAGGTCTGTACCATCACCGAGAGCCGGCCGTAGACCTTGTTCCCCGGCTCCGCGGCGATGCGCTCCACCACCTCGCGCTGCAACATCAGGTGCAGGTCCAGGACCCAATCGGCCTGGTCCAGGAAGCGGAACAGCAGCGGGGTGGAGATGTTATAGGGCAGGTTGCCGACCAGGCGCAGCGACGCGGGCGCGCCGCCCAGGGTGCCCAGGTCGAAGCGCAACGCATCGGCATTGTGGATGCGCAGCTCTCCCAGCCCCCCCAAGCGCTCGCGCAGGGGCTCGATCAGGTCACGGTCCAGTTCGATCACGTCCAGCGACCCGGCCCCTGCCAGGAGTCCGCGGGTGATGGCCCCGTGACCGGGGCCGATTTCCACCAACCGCTCCCCCGGGTACGGCCGGACGGCGTCCAGGATGCGCCGGATGGTCCCGGGGTCATGAAGGAAGTTCTGACTGAAACGTTTGCGGGGCTGGTGCATACCCGTCAGTGTCTCCCAACGGGCGGCGAGATTCGAGTCCTAATGCGCACCCGGGTGCGATCGCAACTGATGTGGTGACCGAGATCCCGGGTACGCCGTCCTGGCCGTTGTCGTTGTCGTTGTCGTTGTCGTGATCGGATTATTCGATTACGACAACGACAACGACGCCCGGTCCGCAAGGTCCGGTCGCTGTAGGATACGCATCGCGTACCAAACGGGATCGGCGTCAACGCAATCAGTTCCGATCGCACCCTGCGCCCCCTGGGGAGCGCCCCCGCAATTTACGCAATGATCTAATAAATAAAGGGAACGAACTTCTTGACCCGGGCGGCATAGGCCTGGTACTCCGGGTGACGCTCGATCAACCAGCCCTCCTCCTTGCCGGCCTTGTAGTCGAAGAACAGGAAGGCGACCACCAGCAGGGCCAGGTGACTGAGGCTCAGGGTGTAGCAGATCCAACCCAGCGCGGCGAACAGCAAGGCGCTGTAGAGCGGGTGGCGCACGATAGCGTAGACCCCGCTGGTCACCAGTTGACTGTGGTCCACCGGATAAGGCAACGGCGTGATATAGGAACGCAGCGCGCGGGAGCCCAGGCCGCCGAAGGCCAGCGCGACCAGGGCGCAGGCCGCCAGGATGATCAGGCGCGGCACCATGGTCGCGGCCAGCAGGTCGGGCGTCAGCCAGGGGTTCCAACGGGACATCAGGGCGAAGGCGAAGAACAGGACGAACTGGAGGGCGACCAGCAATTCGCCGCGTCGGCCATGCCAGGCGGCGGGGGGTGGGGCGCGATCAATGGGGGCGGGGGGCATGGAGACTCCTGCGGGTGATGGCCCAAAGACTACCCAGATGCGGCCGGGGGGCCGATTGGCAAGCTTTCGGCGGCCCACACCACCCGTCGGGGGTAGCGTGCGCAATTGGAATCAACTGCTGTGCCGCGTCCCGCGGGCGGCGCCAGGCCCCTGCGCGAGCCAGTTGACCTGGCCGCGGGCCCCGCCAGCCGCACCCGGTTGCGCGGCCTCGATCAGGCGTAACTGGATCGGGGCGCCGACGCCGACGGTCGCGCGCCGTAAGGCGCCCAGGTCGACGGACCAAGCCGCGGCGCCGGGCCGCTGCACCGCCACGTCGGTGTTGCCGTCCCCGTCGAAGTCACCGATAACGAAGCGCAGGCGTGGCTGATTGGCGAGGGACACCTCACCCACGATGGTGTCGCGGCAGACCTCCAGCGCGAAACCGGAACCCGCGGCCGAGGCGCTGATGACCGGGTTGAAACTGCCGCTGACGGCCGCGTGGCTGAGTTCGACCTCGACGATCAACTGCCCTAGGGCGCCCAGCAGGCCGGTGACCTGATCCTGGGGCGCGGCGGCGATGGCCGCGGACAGGTGGGCCGGGTCGCCGACGCCGGGCGCGGGCAGGGGCATGTGTGCAGGCACTGAGCTGCACAGGCCCGCCGGCGCGACGGGGAGTTGGTTCGTACCCGACGTCAGGTCGGTGCAGACCAGGGACAAACTCCCCACGACGACCGTCAGCAGGGCAAAAAGCCGGTTACTGTGCGTGTTCATGCGTCTATCTCCAAGCTTATCATTCTGGTACGGGCGCCAGTCGGTGGGGCCCGGCTGGGGGAGGCTCTAAGTGGCCCCTCCCCTGACCGCCCCGGGTGAGACGAAGCGGTCACTGGTTTGAACGCAACTCTCATACCACCTATTCGGGAACCTGCACCGCCCGGCGACCGAAGGACAATCTTTTCAATGGGATGACAGGTGCTTGGACGTAACCAGCGGTAAGACCGGACATAGTCGACAGCACGCGCTTTATTAATTGTTTTATAAGATATTTCTTGCGACGAACCCACACAATCCCGGGGCGCGCGAGCACCGCCGGGGGCGCCCGTGACCCTTGGTCGGCAGCCCAAGCCGGGCGGATGCTGACCCTTGTGTCACCAAAGGACGAATCGCGGCAGGTGGGTGATGGCCGGGTTGCGCTCCGCCGCTCGCCCACGCGGCGGCGCTGATGGTCCGGCGGCAGACGCCAAATAATCGCTGAGCCAGGCGTCCAGATCGGACCACCAGCGGCCCTGCTCCAGCAGTTCGGGTTGAACCCGGGGCAGGACGGCCAGGTCCAGGTCTCGCCCCTGTCCGTCCCGGGCCACCGAACCGAACAGCACTACCAGCCGCCAGGCGTAGCGCCTGGCGAGCGGAATCAGCGCCGCCGCCAGGGCGGCGAGGTCAGGGGGCCTGGGGAGATTGTTCAAGGCTGCCATTTGGTTGCCTGAATTGCCTGGTTATGAGCCTGAGAACAAGCGAACTCGAGGCCAAGAGGCTGCGGCGACGCAGCTTGCAGCGAACATTGAATCCCGTCACTCGTCCCCGGCGGAGTCCGACCGGTCGCCGTCCGGCACCGGCCCCTCGGTCAGCAGCGGCTGCATGGCGTGGAGGAGGTTGGCGAACAACTGCGGGTGCCCGGCCTCCTCCTGCGCCAGCAGGGCCTTCGTATGCTCGCGCCGGGTGGGTAGGGCGAAACAGGCCGGGCAACTGTCCGCCACCACCGGCAGGGCCGCGGCGCGGGCAAAGTCCGCGGTCTGGCGCTCCCGGCAATAGGCGAGCGGGCGGATGATGCGCAGATCCCCGGCCTTGTTGACATAGTGCGCCTTCATGGTGCGCAACTGGCCGTTGTGGAAGATCGACATCAGCAGGCTTTCGGCCAGGTCGTCCAGGTGCTGGCCCAGGGCCAGGCAGTTATACCCCTGCTCGCGGCAGACGCGGTACATGATGCCGCGCTTCATCCGCGCGCAGTAGGCGCAGAATGAGTCGCCATCCATGTGGGTGCGCGCCTGCGCGATCAGGGGCTGGCGCTCATAGTGCCAGGTCAGCCCCGGGTAGCACTGGGGGAGGTGGGAGGGATCGAAGCCCGGGACCAGCGGGTCCACGGTCAGTACAGCCAGCTCGAAGCGCACCGGGGCATAGGTCTGCAGGTGCCGCAGGACGTGCAGCAGCGACAGTGAGTCCTTGCCGCCCGAGACCCCCAGCAGCAGGCGGTCGCCGGCGCGGATCATGCGGTAGTCGGCGATGGCGCGACCCACCTGGCGCAGGAGTGACTTCGGGGGTTTCAGGGCGGGGTTGGGCATGTCCGATGACCGTCCTGTTGCTCAATCGTCAGGTGCGTAGCGCGCGGCCTTGCGCGCAAACTGGGAGGTCGGCGCGAAGCGGAAGATCCGGATCGTCCAGCAGTCGGCGCCGGCGCTCAGGACCAGACAGGAGGGTCCGCCGTGGGTGCGGGTACGGCCGGCGGCACCGGGGTTGAGCACCCAGGGTAGGGCCTCCTGATCCAACAGCAGCCGGTGACTGTGGCCGTAGACTAGGGCGCGGGCGTGCGGAAAGCGGCGGCGCAGCCGTTCGTGGCGCCCCCGCGCCGGGGTCTGGTGGCCGTGGATCACGACCAGGGTGCCGCCCGGCAGGGACACCTCGGCCCAGCCTGGGAGCCGGTCCAGGATCGCCCGGTCCGCGCTGGGCCAATCGGCCGGGCGATCGTTGTTGCCGCGCGCCGCCCACACGGGGCCGTGCCGCGGTTGCAGGCAGGCCATGACCGCGGCGTTGCCGATGTCCCCGCCGTGGACCGCCAGGTCGCAGTCGGCGACCACGGCGAGCACGCGCGGGTCCACCCACCCGTGGGTGTCGGCAAGGATTGCGACCCGCACCGGGGCGGGGTCGCCGGGGGCAGCGGCCGGGCCTGCCGCGGCCCGCGTCGCTGGTGCATCCGTCATCATGATGTCCGCACTCGTCCTGTATGGTGTCCCCGGCCGCACGCCGGACCCGGCACCCGGGGGTCAATCGATCGTCAGGGCCAGCTTGCCGGTCACATGCCCGGCCTCGAGCAGCTGATGGGCCTGCGCGGCGGCGGCCAGGGGGAAGGTCTGGGAGACGTGGATCCTGAGTTCCCCGTTGTCGATCAACTTGCCGCAACGGCGCAGGATCTCGCCCTGGTGGGCCTGGGCCCGCGGCAGGTCGCGCAATTGGGGCGTGAGCATCAGTTCCAGGCTCAGGCGCAGGTTGCGCACGCGCGCCTCCTTCAGATCCAGGTCCGGCCCCGGGTCCAGGATGGTCACCAGGTTGCCGTAGGCGGCCATCGCCGGGATGGTCCGGCGGAAGCATGCCGGACCGACCGTGTCCAGCGCCACATCGACCCCGCGTCCCCCGGTCCACTCCATGACCGCGTGTACCAGGTCCTCCTCCCGGTAGTTGATGCAATACTCGGCCCCCAGCGCATGGGCGAAATCGGCCTTCTCCGGGCCGCTCACCGTGGTGCAGACCCGGGCCCCGGCGAGGCGGGCGAGTTGGATCGCGACATGCCCCACGCCCCCGGCCCCGGCGTGGATCAAGACGGTCTGATCGGCGGCGAGGCCCGCCCGGTCGCTCAGGGCCTCCCAGGCGGTCAGCAGGACCAGGGGGGCGGCGGCGGCCTCGGCAAACCCGAGCGCGTGCGGCTTGGCCTGGGCCAGATGGTTGTCCAAACAGATGTATTCGGCATAGTTGCCGACCGGGCCGCCGAGCCCGCCGTGACAAAACCAGACCTCGTCGCCCGGCTTGAAGCGGGTCACCTCCGCACCCACCGCCTCGACCACGCCCGCCCCGTCGCAGCCCGGGACCATCGGGAATCCGGCGGGCAGGAGCGCCCCGTTGGTGCGAATCTTGGTGTCGACCGGGTTGACCCCGGCCGCCATCAGGCGAACCAGGATATCATCCGGTCCGGTCAGTTCCGGACGGGGCCGCTCCACCAGGTGGAGGACCGCGGGTCCGCCGGTCTTCTGTATCTCGATCGCTCGCATGGGCAATACTCCCGGAATCGTTTCGTCAGAGAGTCTAACAGTAGCCTTGTACCGGTCGGCATGACAACACCATGACGCTAGGATCTTCATCCCTCGCCCCCGCGGCGGCCCTGGCGGTCGACGCCGCGCGTCGACCGGCCGCCGCGCGCCGGGCGGCCGCCGGACACCCGCGACCATGAGCGAGCAGGCCCCCGATTGCAATCGACTCAACATCCGGATCAGCGACTTGGAGCGTCAGGTGGCGCGCCTGTCGGTGGTTCACCAGGAGTTGATCGACACCCGCGACCGCCTGGACCGTGAGCTGGAGCGCTTCGCGGGCATTCAGTCATACAATACCCGCGCCATCGCCGTGCGCGACCCCGGGCAGTTCGCCGCCATCACCGCCGAGGCGGTCCTGGAACTGTTCGAGCTGGGGTTCGCGCTCCTGTGGCCGACCGCGCCGGACGGCACCCCGGCGGACGCACCGACCGCCGCGCTCGGCATCGCCCCTGACGCCATCCCCGACGCGGCGTTGCGCGAGTTGATCGCCGCGGACCGCTTCCGCCGCGAGGGCACCGGCTGGTGGGGGCCGGCCGATCCTCCGCCCGTCGCCCCCGCCGGGGCGCACCAACTCGTCATCAGCGCCTGCGTCGGCCCGAGCGGCGTCAGCTTCGCGCTGGTCATCGGCGGGGTGGCGGCGGGCGATCGGGACCGTTATCGCGGGCTGGTCGCCGCACACCTGGAGTCCTTCGCCGTCTTCGCCCAGCAGGTCGGGGCGCTATTCCAGAACCGCAGTGATCAGGCAACCATCGAGCGCCAGATGCAGCAATTGCGGCTGGAACAGGAGCGCCTCAACATGGCCGTTGAAGGCAGCAACGCGGGCCTCTGGGACTGGGACCTGGAGACCAATCGGGTCCACCTGTCGCCCCGCTGGAAGGCGATGCTGGGCCATGCCCCCGCGGAGGTGCAGGATACCTTTGCCGAGTGGGAGGCGCGCGTGCACCCCGACGACCTGGGGCCCTCCCGGGAGCGGGTGCGCGCCCACTTGATCGGTGTGACCGAGATCTATGAGAACGTCCACCGGCTGCGCCACAAGGACGGGCATTACCTCTGGATCATGGCCCGCGGGCGCGCCCTGCGCACCGCGGCGGGCCGGCCCTACCGGATGGTGGGCATCCACCTGGACGTGACCGAGCAGCGCCGGGCGCGCGAGCAGGCGGAGGCCGCCAACCGCGCCAAGAGCGAGTTCCTGGCCACCGTGAGCCACGAGATTCTGACCCCGATGAACGGGGTGCTGGGGATGCTCGAGTCATTGCAGCACAGCAGTCCTACCCCGGAGCAGGCGCCGCATCTGGCCACCGCCCGCCGCTCCGCCGAACACCTGCTCGACATCATCAACGACATCCTGGTCCTGTCCACCATCGAGGCCGGGCGCTTCGCGGCCGAGACCAACCCCTTCGCGCCGGGGCCCGTGCTGACGGCCGCCGCCGACGCCTTTCGCGACGCCATGGCGGCCAAGGGGCTCGACTACCGGGTGGACCTTGCCGCCGGGCTGCCCGACTGCCTGCTGGGGGACGCGGCGTGCCTGACGCGGATTCTGCGCAACCTGGTGGGCAATGCGCTCAAGTTCACGCCCGGGGGCACGGTGACGGTCGCGCTGGGCGGGCGGCCGCTGCCGGACGGCCGCTTCGAGCTGGCGCTCACCGTGCGCGACACCGGCATCGGCATGACCCCCGAGACCCAGGCGCGGGTCTTCAGCCCCTTCACCCAGGCGGACGGGGGCACCACCCGGGTCTACGGCGGCGCCGGCCTGGGGCTCGTCATCTGCCGCCGGCTCCTGGACCAGATGGACGGGCGCATCTGGATGCAGAGTGAACCGGGCCGGGGTTCGGAGCTGCAGGTCCGCCTGCCCTTGGCGCCCGGCAGCGCCCGGGCGTCGGAGCCGCAACCGCGGCCCCGCGCGCGGCGCGCCCTGCTGGCCGAGGACAACCTGGTCAACCAGAAGGTCGCCCGCCGCATCCTGGCCGGACTCGGTCTGGAGGTCCTGGTCGCGGACGACGGCCGCCAGGCCGTGGAGGTCTTTGCCCAGGGGGGTATCGACATCGTGCTGATGGACATCCAGATGCCGGTGATGGACGGCTACGAGGCCACCCGCCGTCTGCGCGCCCTGGAGGCCGAGCGCGCCTGGCCGCGCACCCCGGTGCTGGCGGTCAGCGCCAACACCAGTGCCGAGGACCGGAACCGCTGCCTGGCCGCCGGCATGGACGCCTTCGTCGCCAAACCGACCAACGCGGCCGGGTTCAAGGCGGCGCTGGCGCGGTGGGTGGAGATCTAAGAGATTTCGCGCGGATTAGGCCTTGCGTGTCGACCGAGCGTTGCCCCAGCACACCCTCGCCAGGGTGCGATCGGAACTGATGTGGTGACCGAGATCCCGGGTACGCTGTCGTTGTCGTTGTCGTTGTCGTTGTCGTAATCGAATAATCCGACCACGATTACGACAACGACAACGACGCCCGGTCCGCGAGAACGTCCGGTAACTGTAGGGTAATCGCGTACCCGGCTCCGGCGGTCGTAGCAGCTTGGCGGGTACGCGGAATACCATACGCTATGTATGTTAATACATCAGATCTGATCGCACCCTCCTCACCATTGTCGCCGGTTCGCCCTGATATACTGCGGACCTTACGCGCCTCCCCCGCCATGACCGCTGACCGGGAACCGTCATGACCAATAGACCCGATATCGATCCGCAAGAGACCCAAGAGTGGCTCGACGCCCTGGACGGCGTGCTGGAACAGGAGGGCGTCGACCGAGCCCACTTCCTGCTGGAGCGTCTCATCGACAAGGCCCGGCGCTCGGGGGCCCACCTGCCCTACAGCGCCAACACCGCCTATCTCAACACGATCCCGGTCCAGCAGCAGGAGCGCTTCCCCGGTGACCGGGCCATGGAGCGGCGCATCCGCTCCTTCGTGCGCTGGAACGCCATGGCGATGGTGGTACAGGCCAACCGGCTGTCGACGGAACTTGGGGGCCATATCGCCTCCTTCGCCTCCTCCGCCACCCTGTTCGACGTAGGCTACAACCACTTCTTCCACGCCCGCACCCCGGACCACGGGGGCGACCTGGTGTTCATCCAGGGCCACACGGCCCCGGGCATCTATGCCCGCGCTTACCTTGAGGGCCGCATCAGCGAGGACGACCTGCTCAACTTCCGCCAAGAGGTGGACGGCGGCGGTCTCTCCTCCTATCCGCACCCCTGGCTGATGCCCGATTTCTGGCAGTTTCCCACGGTTTCGATGGGGCTGGGCCCGATCATGGCCATCTACCAGGCGCGCTTCATGCGCTATATCAACGACCGGGGGCTGGTCAATACCAGCAACCGCAAGGTCTGGGCCTTCCTGGGAGACGGGGAGATGGACGAGCCCGAGTCCATGGGCGCCATCGCGCTCGCCTCCCGGGAGCGGCTGGACAACCTCATCTTCGTGGTCAACTGCAACCTGCAGCGCCTCGACGGCCCAGTGCGCGGCAACGGCAAGATCATCCAGGAATTGGAGGCGGACTTCCGCGGCGCCGGCTGGAACGTCATCAAGGTCATCTGGGGGAGCTACTGGGACCCACTGATCGCCCGCGACAAGGACGGGGTGCTCCTAAAGCGCATGGAGGAGTGCGTGGACGGGGACTATCAAGCCTACAAGGCCCGGGACGGCAAGTTTGTCCGCGAGCACTTCTTCGGCAAATATCCGGAGACTGCCGAGATGGTCGCCAATATGACCGACGAGGACGTCTGGCGCCTGAACCGCGGCGGTCATGACCCGGCCAAGGTCTATGCCGCCTACGCCGCCGCCGTGAAGACGACCGGTCAGCCCACTGTGATCCTGGCCAAGACCATCAAGGGGTACGGCATGGGCGTGGCCGGGGAGGGGATGAACATCACCCACTCCCAGAAGAAGATGGGCGAGGTGGCGCTCAAGGCCTTCCGCGACCGCTTCAACATCCCGCTGTCGGACGATCAGCTCGACGCCACCCCCTTCTACAAGCCCCCGGTCGACAGCGAGGAGATGCGCCACCTGCACGGGCTGCGCGAGGCCCTGGGCGGCTTCCTGCCGGCCCGGCACGACACGGCGGCGACGTTGACGGTCCCCGCACTTACCGCCTTCGCCCCGCTCCTGGAGGGCACCGGCGACAAGGAGCAGTCGACCACCATGGCGTTCGTGCGCATTCTCAATATCTGTCTGCGCGACAAGGAGATCGGTCCCCTGGCAGTGCCGATAGTCCCGGACGAGGCGCGCACCTTCGGCATGGAGGGGCTGTTCCGCCAGGTCGGCATCTATTCCTCCGTCGGCCAGCTCTATCAGCCGGTCGATGCGGATCAGGTGATGTCCTACCGGGAAGACAAGAAGGGGCAAATCCTGGAGGAGGGGATCAACGAGGCCGGGGCCATGTCGTCCTGGATTGCGGCGGCCACGGCCTATGCGAACCACGGCCAGGCGATGATCCCCTTCTATATCTACTATTCGATGTTCGGCTTCCAGCGCATCGGCGACCTGGCCTGGGCGGCCGGCGACATGCAGGCGCGCGGCTTCCTGATCGGCGGCACGGCCGGGCGCACCACGCTCGCGGGCGAGGGCCTCCAGCACCAGGACGGCCACAGTCACCTGCTGGCGGCGACCATCCCCAACTGCATCTCCTATGACCCGGCCTATGCCTATGAGTTGGCGGTGATCGTCCAGGACGGGCTGCGGCGCATGTACCAGGAGAAGGAGCGCTGGTTCTATTACATCACCACGATGAACGAGAACTACCCCCAGCCGGCCCTGCCGGAGGGCCCTGATGGGAGCACGGTGACCGGCATCCTGAAGGGCATGTACCGCGTCCAACGGGGCGAGGAGCGCACCCACCGGGTACAATTGCTGGGCGCCGGCACCATCCTGCGCGAGGTGCTGGCCGCGGCCGAGCTGCTCGCCCGCGACTTCGACGTGGGCGCCACGGTGTGGAGCGTCACCAGCTTCAACGAGTTGCGGCGCGAGGGTATCGACGCGGAGCGCTGGAACATGCTCCACCCCGAGGACGAACCGCGGGCGCCCTATGTAACGGCCCAACTCGCCGACACCCGCGGACCCGTCATCGCCGCCACCGACTATATGCGGGCCTATGCCGATCAGATCCGGCCCTATTGCCCGCGTCGCTATGTCGTGCTGGGCACCGACGGTTATGGCCGCAGCGACATGCGCAGTCAGTTGCGCAAGTTCTTCGAGGTCAATCGCTACTATGTGGCGGTGGCCGCCCTCAAGGCCCTGGCGGACGAGGGCGCGATCCCTGCCGCCAGGGTCGCGGAGGCGATCGCCAAATACCGCATCGACCCGGAAAAGCCCAATCCGGTGACCGTCTGAAACGCCCGGCAACACAGGCTTTGGAGAATACAGCGTGGCACACCTCGAAACCATCCTGTTGCCCGACATCGGCGATTTCGCCGAGGTCGAGATCATCGAGATCCTGGTCGCCCCCGGCGAACGGATCGAACCCGAACAGTCACTCCTGACCCTGGAGAGCGACAAGGCGACCATGGAGATCCCGGCCCCGCGCGGCGGCGTGATCCAGGACCTCCTGGTCAAGGTCGGGGACAAGATAGCGGCCGGCAGCCCGCTGATGACACTGGCGACACAGGACGCGGCGGCACCGCCCCCCCCGGCGGCGCCAGCGGCCGAGCCAACGGCGGCCCCGACTCCGGCCGCGACCCCGGCCGTCGGCGGTGGCGGCGAGACCATCTCAGTCCTGCTCCCGGACATCGGTGACTACGCCGAGGTCCCCGTGATCGAGATCCTGGTGGCCCCGGGCGAGCGGGTGGAACAGGACCAATCGATCCTGACCCTGGAGAGCGACAAGGCGACCATGGAGGTCCCCGCGCCGCAGGCCGGCGTCGTGGAAGGCATCGCGGTCCAACTCGGGGACAAGCTCAGCCAGGGCGACCTGATCCTGACGCTGCGGGTGGATGGCGGCGCCGCGGCGGCGCCGACGGCAGTTGCTCCAGCCCCGACCGCGGAACCGCCCGCCAAGCCCGCGCAGCCGACCCCCCAGCGCGCCCCGGGCGAGGCCGAGCGGCGCCAGGCCCCGGTGCCCCTGCGTCCGGACGACCTGGCCGCCATCGGCGCCGCCGGCCGCAAGGCCCATGCCAGCCCCACGGTGCGGCGTCTGGCGCGGGAACTGGGCGTCGAGCTGACCCTGGTCAAGGGGTCAGGCCCCAAGGACCGCGTGCTGCGGGAGGACGTGCAGGGCTATGTCAAGCGCACCCTGGCCCAGGGGGCGGCGGCGCCCGCCGCGGGCGCCCTGCCCTTCGCGCTCCCCGCCGCCGCGCCGGTGGATTTTTCCAAGTTCGGACCCGTCGAGGTCAAGGAACTCTCCCGCATCCAGAAGCTCAGCGGCCGGCATCTGCACCGGTGCTGGCTCTCGATCCCGCACATCACCCAGTTCGATGAGGCGGACATCACCGAGTTGGAGGCCTTCCGCAAGGCGCAGAAGGACGCCGCGGAGGCGGCGGGGGTGAAATTGACCTTCCTGCCCTTCCTGCTCAAGGCCGTCGCCACGGCCCTGAACCGCATGCCCACGGTCAAGTCGTCCCTGACCCCGGACGGCGAGGCACTGGTGATGAAGCACTACACCCATATCGGCGTGGCCGTGGACACCCCCAACGGGCTGGTGGTCCCGGTGGTGCGCGACGTGGACAAGAAGGGCATCTACGACCTGGCCCGAGACCTGATGGATTTCAGTAAAAAGGCGCGGGACGGTAAACTCCTGCCCGGCGACATGCAGGGCGGCTGTTTCACCATCTCAAGCTTGGGGGGCATCGGCGGCACCGCCTTCACCCCCATCGTCAATGCCCCCGAGGTGGCTATCCTGGGGGTCTCGCGCTCGGACACGAAGCCGGTGTGGAACGGAAAAGAATTCGCGCCGCGCCTGATGCTGCCGCTATCGTTGTCCTATGACCACCGGGTGATCGACGGTGCCGCGGGGGCGCGTTTCACCACCCTGCTCGGGCGACTCCTGGGGGACATCCGCACCCTGCTGCTCTGATGCCCGCGCGGGTGCGATCAGAACTGATGCCCGGTGGGAGCGGCTTGCAGCCGCGACGGGGCTCGCAGGCTACGGCGGCCTCACATCGCGGCTGCAAGCCGCTCCCACCGGGGCACGAGTGAAATGATCGGGCGCGGGACTACCAGAACCTGGGCTCGAACCCCGGCCGATTCTTCACCTCCATGACCTGATCGCCCACGGCAAGCACCAGGAAACCCAGACGCTCGGCGTAGTTGAGCACACTGTCGTCCACGGACAGGGTGGCCAGGATGCCGACGACCGGCAAGTGGGCACGCGCGGGCAGGAACTCCCGGAAGGCGGCGATCTCATCGATCAGTCGGTCGACGTCCGCACTGCGCAGGGTGGCCTTGGTGCTGTTCAAGGCAGCCACATCGGGGGCGATGGCAAAGGCATCGAACTCCCGCACCCGCCCGTCGGGCAGACGCAACCGCACCCGGGCCTGGATGCTGTCGAATTCGCGGCCCAGCGTCTCGCGCAGGATGCGCGGCAGGCTGGGGTAGACCAGGTCCTCGACCATAGTGCCGAGCTTGTTGGCGAGGTCGCCCCACTTGCGGTTCATCTCGCGGCGCTCGGCGATCGATTCGGCCTTGAATCCCAGCATTTCGTCCTTGAACTCGCGCATCTCGTCCTTGAACTCGCGCATCTCGTCCTTGAACTCGCGCATCTGCGCCTCGGTGCGCTGCTGGGACTTGTAGAGCTTGTTGAACTCGATACCCACACTCGCAACAAACCGGTCGATCGAGGCCTCGAGTCGATCGACGCGTTCGGCGGTGGCAGGCAGCGGGGCGGGCATGGGGTGACTCCGGTTGGTCGGCGCAGGAGAGTATAGCCCTGCGCAACGGTTTGGGCCCGGCGACCGCCCGGCGGCGGGGACCGCGCCGGACCTACCTCAAGGGCCGGGCCCCGCTCAGGCGGCGGCGCGCTCGGTCCTATCCTCCAGGCGCCGAATCAACGGATACAGATTCTCGGTCTCGCGCTGGATGCGATCGAGCACCAATCCGAACATCTGATTGGTGTCCCTCACGAAGGCGGCGTGATCGGCGATCTTCAATTCCTGTTTACGCTCGTCGCACCAGTCCTTGAGGTAGGCGGCAAAGATCCGCTTGATCTCCATGGAGCCGGACAGGAAGCGGTCGGCGGTATTCACCATGAGCCGGTCCTGACTCTGAATGAGACGCCCGCACAACTGGGCGTCCACCATCTCCATGTGCTGGCGAACCTTGCCTACGTATTCGAAGAAGAGCTGGCGCGCGCAGTCGGTATCACACATGGCGCGCTTGCGAATGAGATAGAGAAAGACGTTGGAGATCTCCGTGATCTTATGATTTTGTTCGTGACATCTCGCGAAATTGACCATGTTACTCCGCCCTCCGGGGTTTTTTTGTGGTGATGTGAAAATGATATTTCCGATCGCGCCGCCGGCCCAGCACCGGGGGCGAAAGGCGCAAGCAACGCGGCGGTCAGGAAAATGGCCGCGGGGGCCGTGCGGGCCGCCGGCCCACCCCGGCTGAGCCGGCGGCGACACTGCACCAATACCCTGCAACCAGAGCGGCGGGCCGGTTCCCGGGTCGCCGCATCCCATGAAGCGAAAACGTAACGCCCCGGCGCGCCTTTTACAAGAGCTAATTGCCGGGACGCACACAATCCTTGCCGCCGCTTTGTCCCCGGCCTTTCCGCGTCCGGGTCAGGTACGCCGGGCCGGTGAATAGCATCAGATGACGCTAATATTCGGAAAAGCTAATTCGACGGTTTCCGGCACCTGCGTGTGCCCTGGGTCAATAAAGGGGCGGCGCGGCCGGCGGCGCCGTCGGCTTGGGCAGAGCGCGCAGGACCCCGGCCACGTCCTCGCTGAAGGCACCCAGGGCCGCGCTCATGGCAGCGATGAGCGCCGCCCGATCCGCCGGCGGGCGCAGGGGCTGACGGTAACTGGTCTCGCGGGCCGCCAGGGTCTGCTCCAGGCGGGGGTCCAGCACCGCCCAGCGCACCTTCAGCACGGCCTCGCCCGCCGGGGTGCCCTCGAAGGTCAGCACGTCCGCGGTGATGCGAAAATCCAGTGGGAAGCGGACCTCGGTCGGGAAGATCAGGACCCGGCTGGTGCCGACCAGATAGGCCAGGTTCTCGCTCCAGACCCGCAGGAAGTCGTCCTGCAGGGTCCCGCCCCAGCGGTTGAACTCGTCCAGGGTCAAACGGTTGTTGCCATCGCGCGAGACGATCTGCGGCCGATCCAGAAAGCCGGGAAAGGTCACCGGCCCCAACCCGATGCCCAGGGTACCGCCGGTCACCGCGGCGTGCCCGTCGGCCGCGGGCAGTGGTCTCAGGGTAAAGAAGTTCGACGGCGGTGAGCCGGCACAGCCGGCGACGGCAAGGACCCAGCCAAGCCACCAGCAAAGGGAGAAACGAGTCCGCTTCGCGTGCCTCGCCGCGCGCCCGACGACGGCCCCGTCGCCAACCACTGCCGCCGTCACTAGCGCCCCCCCGCCTTGCCCTTCAGCAGCGCCTCCGGGTGACGCTCCAGGTAGTCCGCCATGAGCCGCACGGAGCGCGCCGCGGCGCCCACCTCCGCCAACATACGTTCCATCTCGATATACAGGGGAGAATTGAGCGCCACAATGTCACCGGCATACTTCATGGTGGTCGAGGTCGCGCGCAGGGCCGCGCTCAGTTGCGGTGCGAGCTCGCCATCCAGGCGCTCCGCGCTCTTGCGCACCGCGGCCAAGGCCGCTTGCGTCTCTGCGACCGCGCCCTGCAATTCCCGGGAGTTGATCAGCGCGTTGGCGCCGGCCACCGCCTGACCCAGGTCGCGGCCGAGTTGTTCGATCGGCAGGCGATCGAGCTTTTCGAGCACACTGGTGGCCCTGGTGGTCAGGGCCTCCAGGGGCGCCGGCACGGTCGGCAGCACCACATAGTCGCCATGCCGCGAAGGACGCTCCGGCGGGGCGCCGGGATGGAAATCCAGGTCCACATAGAGGGCGCCGGTCAGTAGATTATCCGATTTGAGCTGGCCGCGCAGGCCATTGGCGACCAGGCGTTCGACCACGGCGGCCTGCTCCACCCGCCCCGGGTCGCCGCTGACACCGATGCGCTCCGGCTCGACCTCCACCAGCACCGGGATCTGGAAGTCGTAGTCGTCCACATTGAAGATCAACTGCACGTCCAGCACCCGACCGATGGCGATGCCGCGCAGCCGCACCGCGGCGCCCACCGCCAGGCCGCTCACCGAGCCCTTGAAATACAGCAGGTAACGGTCCTTGTGGGCATAGGTCTTCGCGTGGGCCTGCTCCCGGCTCGGGTAGAGCGCCAAGACCTCGCCCGCCGCGGCCGCCTTACGCTCACCGTCGATGGTATCCGGGGTGTCGAATGAGATGCCGCCGATCAGCACCGACAGGAGTGACTGGGTATCCACCGTGACGCCCGCGGTGGAGATCGAGAAATCCAGCCCGCTCGCGTTCCAGAAGCGGGTATTGGTGTAGACCAGGCGGTCGTAGGGGGAGGAGACGAAGATCTCGATGTTGACCGACCCCCCGTCCGTTTCCAATTGGTGCCCCGCCACCTGCCCGACCTGGATCTGCCGGTAGTAGACCGGAGAACCGATATTGAGCGACCCCAGGGTCGGGGAGCGCAGCAGGAAGCGCTTGCCGGCCTCCGAGGTGGTGAAGAGCGGCGGCTCCTCCAGACCCAGGAAGCGGCGCGCCGACTTACCCTCGGTCACCGGATCGATCGCGATATAGGGTCCCGACAGCAGTGTCTCCAGACCGGACACCCGGCTCGCGCTCACCCGCGGGCGCTCCACCCAAAAACGGGTGTCGGTGGTCAGGTAGGCACTGGAGCCGTACTTGAGCTGGGCGGTCACCAGGATCGACTTCAGATCCGGACTCACGTCGATGGCGATCACCTCCCCCACGTCCACGTCCTTGAACTTGACCTTGGTCTTGCCGGCCTGGAGCCCCGCCGCGGAGTTGAACTGGATCTCGACCCGCGGCCCCTGCTCGGCATAGGTCTTGTAGGCGAGCCAGGCGCCGATGACCAGGGCCACCAGCGGGATCAGCCAGACGATCGAGGGCCGGTCGCGCCGCACCGTCACGGCCTGGGGCAGCCGCGCGCCGGGCCAATCCGCCCACTCCTCAGCCTGTCCGGGCGAGGGCGCTGGGGCCGCCCGCTCCCCGCGCCCCGGGGTCGCCCCGTTCTCGGTCTCTGACATGGTCCTGCCGCTCATAAATGCCTGCGATAATCCGCACAATCTGCGCTTATCTTCGGCATATTCACGCCGTCAACGCCAGTGCGGCCGAAACCGCCTTACCTGACTCTTGCGTGCGTTTAACGTCCGGCTTGAGCGCGTCCAGACGATCCAACCCATAACGATCGACGCAGCGTCGAAGGCGTAGACCCAAGCATGGCCGCTGCTTCGCCAATCTTGACTAATTTCTTTTCCATAAGGGAAGATTAGCGCAGATTAGGAAATATTAAAAGCAGCAGTTATGCGCCATGTTGCAACGCCCGTTCTTCCAGGTCCGGCCCCAGGCGATCCCAGATCAGCCGGGGATCGAATGACATGGCGGCCAGCATGGTGAGGACCACGACCGCGCAGAAGAAGATGGCCCCGGTCTGCGCCTCCACGCTGGCCAGGTTCCCCAGGCGCACCAGTGCCGCCAGAATGCTGACCACAAAGACGTCCACCATCGACCAGCGCCCGATGGTCTCGGTGATCCGATACAGCCGCGTGCGCTCGCGCGGGCGCCAACTGGAGCGCACCTTCACCGAGATCAGGAGATAGACCAGGATCAGCAGTTTCAGCAGCGGCACGAAGACGCTGGCCACGAAGACGATCGCCGCCAAGGGCCACATCCCATGGGTCAGCAGATACCCGACCCCGCTCAGAATGGTATCCGATCGGACGCGCCCGAGCGACGTGACCGTCATGATCGGCAGCAGATTGGCCGGCAGGTAGCAGATCACCGCGGCCAGGACCAGGGCCCAGGTCCGCTCCAGACTCTCCGGTTTGCGATAGCGCAGCAGCGCGGCGCAGCGCGGGCAGTGCAGCTTCAGGCCCGCGCCCGGGGCCGGGCGCCGCGCCACCACCAGTTCACAGACCTCGCAGCCGATGGCGTCCGCAGCCCGCAGCGGCGCGCCGGCCCGGTTACCGCGCGGCACCCGCGACCACACCAGATCCGGGTCCAGGGCCGCCTGGGCCCCCGCCAGCACGAAGATCAGGACAGCGAAGGCGAAGAGCGAGGGGCCGGCGAGGATGGTCGCCATCTCCGAGAGCTTCACCACCGACACCAGGATGCCGAGCATGAAGACGTCCATCATCCCCCAGGGCGTCAGGTTACGCACATAGCGGAACAGCGAGGGCAGCCAGGACGGCAGGCGCCGCGCGTACAGCGGGATCAGCACCGCCAGCAGCAGCGTCAACTGCAGACCGGGGGCCAGGATACTGGTGAATGCGACCACCGCGGCGATCTGCCACTGCCCCTGACCGTAGAGCTCCAGGACGCCGGTGAAGAGCGTCGTCTGCGTCACCTGACCCTGCATCGAAAAGGACAGGAAGGGAAAGCCGTTGGCGATCGCAAAGAGCGCGAGCCCCGCGATCGTCAGGGCCAGCGTCCGGTTCAGGCTGTCCGGCCGATCCCGATGCAGCACGCAGCCGCAGCGGGCGCAGACGCTGGACCCGCCCGGCGGCAGGGCCGGGGTGCGCTGGAGCAGGCCGCATTCCGGGCATTGCGTGAGGGCGTCGTGCATGGGGGTGGATAGCGGTCAGCGGTCAGCGGTCAGCGGTCAGTGGTCAGTGGTCAGTGAATAGTGGATAGTGCAGGGCGAACCGGATCAGGGCAAGGTCGCCGTCGGCCGCCCAGCCCTCGGATCCACCACTGACGACTGACCACTGACGACTGACCGCTGGAAAAATGCCCCGCATCGACTTCTATACCCTGGAACCCGACAGCCCCGGCGACCGTTATCTGCTCACCTGCCGGCTGGTGGAGCGCACGCGCGCTGAGAACCTGCGGGTACTGATCCACTGCCCGGACCTGACGGCGGCGCGCCACCTGGACCGCCTGCTCTGGACCTGGCGCCAGGCCAGCTTCATCCCCCACGGACTGGTGGGCCAGACCGACCATGAACTTACCCCGGTCCTGATCGGCCTGGACGGCACCCCGGAGGCCGAGACCCAGGTCCTGATCAACCTGGCCCCGGCCGCCCCGCCCTTCTTCAGCCGCTTCGCCCGCGTCTGCGAGCCCGTCGATCAGGACCCCACGGTGCGCGCCGCCGCCCGCGAGCGCTTCCGCTTCTACCGCGACCAGGGCTTCCCGCCGGCACACCACCCGGTCCGGCTGACGCCGGGTGATGCGGACGCCTGGTAGGGGTCCCGCCATCCACGGTATCCCCTTACGATGGGTAGAGCGCAGCGAAACCCATCATCTGCGCTTGCACTGGGTTCAGGCAACGCCACGCCATGACCGACGACCTGGACCCGACCCCCACCCTCCCCGACCCGCTCGCCGACTCGGGCCCGGCAACCGAGCGCGCCAGTCCTGCCGCCGCGACGCGCGCCAGATCCTCGGCGTCGGGTTTCTTGAACAGCCGACCCGGCCGCTTCTAAAGCTCGGGATTGTGATACTCCATGGCAAGAAAGCCGTTGGGTAGGCGGACCAGCGCCATGAAAGGGTGTTGCGTTCACATGGCCGCAATGCGGGCAGGCACATTGGCGTTTTTTCGTAGGCCCCCCCGCGGCGCTCCGCCCTACTGGTTCCCGATCAGCCCCGCTGCGGCACCGCGGGCCGCAGAAACCCACGCGGCGGTGCGACCAGCCACAGGTAGCTCAGGCCCGCCAGCAGCCCGCACAGGGCCATGCCCAGCAACAGGGGGCGCGCCGTGCCGTCATGGGCCAGACTGACCAGGGAGCCGACGATGGCCCCGGTGCCGAAGCGTGCCGCCCCGGAGAAGGCCGAGGCGGTCCCGGCCATGGGCGCGAAGTGCATCATATAGCCCGCCATGGCGTTGCCGAGCACCACCCCGGCGACCCCCAGGTAGAGCAGGGTGGCGAGTACGATCGCCCACAGCGGCGGCGTGCCCCAGAGCGTGAGCCCCAGGAGCACGAGCGCGGCGATGACCTGGACGCCCAGGCCCAGGCGCAACAGGCGCTCCGCCCCCAGGCGGGTGACCAGGCGGGCGTTGAGCGTAGTGGTCACCATGGCCGCGGCCACGTTGAGGCCGAACAGGACCGCGAACCAGGCGGTCGGAACGGCGTGCAGGATGATATAGACGAAGGGCGAGGTGACGATATAGGTCATCATGCCGCCGAAGGAGAAGGCCCCGACGAGCAGATAACCCATACCGGTGCGATGATTCATCAGTTGGAGATAGTTGCGCAGGACCCGACCCAGGTCCGCCGGATGGCGGCGTACCGGCGGCAGGGTTTCCGGCAGCAACGCGAAGAAGAGCCCGATCGCGAGCAGTCCGATCCCGTAGAGGGCGATGAAGACCCAGTGCCAACCCACCTGACCCACGATGAGCCCGCCGATGGAGGGTGCCAGCAGCGGTGCCAGGGACATCACCAGCATCACGAGGCTCAGCACCCGGGCACACTCGTCTTTCTCACAGAGGTCGCGCACCAGGGCCGGCACCGTGACCGCGACGGCCGCCCCGCCCAGGGCCTGGACCACGCGCGCCGCGATCAGGGTCTCCATGGAGCCGGCCAGGGCGCACCCCAGGCTCCCCAGGCAAAAGAGGGCCAGGCCGCCGCCGATGGTCGAGCGCCGCCCGCGCACGTCCGACAGCGGGCCGAGGAACAACTGGGCCAGGGCAAAGACCCCGAGGTAGACGGTCACGGTGAGCTGGGCCCGCTCGATGCTCGAGCCGAGATCCAGTGCGATCACCGGCAGGCTCGGCAGATACATATCGATGGCGAAGGGCGTCAGCCCCGAGAGCAGACCCAGGGTCAGGAGTATTGGCGGGCGAATGTGCATGAAACCCTCGCGGTGCGGCTTGCCGATGCCGGCTAGGGTAACCCGAAAGGCCGGGGCGTGCCTGGGCCCCGGTTGGCCGGGGTGCGATCAGAGCTGATGTGTTGATGCCGATCCCGTAGCGTACGCATTCGCACCCGGCTGGCCGGCCGGGGGGAGTGTGCATGGCGTCGCGGCCGAGCCCTGGCATGGCGTCCAGAGCCCTGGACGCCAACGGGTCAAGCGCGGCGCTAAAACAACCGGTTAAGCCCGTTGAGCGCCGCCACGCGGTAGGCCTCGGCCATGGTGGGGTAGTTGAAGGTGGTCTCGGTGAAATAGCGGATGCTGTTCGCGCTCCCCTGCTGGGACATGATCGCCTGGCCGATGTGGATGATCTCCGCGGCCTGCTCGCCGAAGCAGTGGATGCCCAGGATCGCGAGCGTCTCGCGGTGGAACAGGATCTTCAGCATACCCACCGTGTGGCCGGTGATCTGGGCGCGGGCCAGCGACTTGAAGTCCGCCTCGGCGACCTCGTAGGGGACCTGGGCCGCGGTCAGTTCGCGCTCGCTGCGCCCGATGGAGCTGATCTCGGGCACCGTGTAGATGCCGGTGGGAAACTCCTCGACCAGCGACCAGTCGCACTCCCCGTCCACGATATGGGCGCCCACGAAGCGCCCCTGGTCATAGCTGGCGCTCGCCAGTGCCGGCGGCCCCACCACGTCGCCCACGGCGTAGATGTGCGGGAGCGCGGTCTGGTAGCTCGCGTTGACCTCCAACTGACCGCGCCGGTTGGGGGTCAGGCCGATCGCTTCCAGTCCCATGTCACGGGTGTTGCCGGTGCGGCCATTGGCCCACAGCAGGACCTCGGTCTTGAACTTCTTGCCGGACTTGCAGTGCAGCACCACGCCGTCGTCCGTCGTCTCCACCCGGTCGGCCGTCTCGTCGTTGCGGATCACCACCCCGCTCTGGCGCAGGTGATAGCTCAGGGCATCGGTGATCTCGTCGTCCAGGTTCGACAGCAGCCGGTCGCGGGTGTTGACCAGGTTCACCTTGATGTCCAGGTAGCTCATGATCGAGGCATACTCGCAGCCGATGACCCCGGCCCCGTAGATGGTCAGGGAGCGCGGGGTGTGGGCCAGGGCAAGGATCGAGTCGCTGTCGCGCACCCGCGGGTGGCTGAAGTCCACGTCCGGCGGGTGATAGGGGCGCGAGCCGGTGGCGACGACGAAGTGCCGGGCTGTCAGTTCCTGCGCCGCGCCGCCCGGACGCTCTACCGCGATCCGGTCGGGGGCCAGGAAGCGGGCGCGCCCGAAAACCACCTCCACCCGGTTGCGCTGGTAGTAGCGGTAGCGGGTGCGCACCTGTTCGTTGATGACCCCGTCGGCGGCCCGCAGCAGGTCCGGGAAATCCACCTCGATCTGATTGCGGGTGTGCTGAAACAGGGGGTTGCGCCGGTAGTCCGCGAGCGTCTGGATGGAGTGGCGCAGGGCCTTGCTCGGGATGGTGCCCCAGTGGGTGCAGCCCCCGCCGACGGCGTTGTGGGCCTCCACCACGGCCACCTGCCGGCCGGCCTTGGCGAGTTTCATGGCGGCGCCCTCGCCCCCGGGGCCGGTGCCGATTACGATGCAGTCAAATTCTCGGATGGTCATGTGTGTACCCCCAACTGCCGAGTCCGGCGTCCCCACCGACGGTGCGGCACCGCGGTAGTCGTGGTTGCCGATTGTACCGCTTCCAGGGGGTACGGCAGCCCCCCGGAAGCTGTTGCTCACGCCGAGGCCGCCGGTCGACATCGGCCGATCCTTCGGCACCGGGATCAGCCGCAGCCCCGACGCCGGCGCCCCGCCAGGCCTCGGATGGCTTCCGGTCTCCGCCATGCGACACCCCCGACGTTGTTCCGCCGGCCTCGAACTGCCCTGTCTGGCTGGTACCCACAAGCACTATCGTTCCTCGAACGCCGGCGCGTTGCCCGTCGCCTACCGGGCGGCTAAGATAGCCGGGCTGCGGGTAACCGTTCAGCCCCCAGCCAATCCTCCATCATGGTATATGATCTTTATTTTTCGAGTCCTTGCACTTGCGGTTTGCCACAGTAGCCATGTCGAATAAGTCCCCAGCGCCGTCCGTAGCCAGCCATTATCGCCAAGCCAGTCTCGTGTCTTTCGTGGCTTTTGGTGCCTATCTCTTGATCGCCTGCCTGAAGAATTATCTTTCACTGCCAAACGAAGATGCATTTATCCTCTTCAAATACGTCGAGAATCTTGCGCACGGCTTCGGTATTGTTTTTTATCCCGGCGGCCCCCGCACGGAGGGGGCAACAGACTTCCTTTGGCTAATACTCTTGTCAGTATTGCGTTTTCTCAAGGTCGATGTGGCGCTGGCCGCCGGCTTTCTCAACGCCCTGGGCGCGGCACTCGCCACCTATCTATTCGCCCGGGCAGCAGCGTCCAGCGAACTGCCCCCGGGATGGCGCCTTTTTTTCTATGGCCTGGCCTTGTCGATACCCTTCGTCGGCGGCGCCGTCGCTGGTTATGAAGGGTTCAGCTCCATGCTCTACTCGGCTCTGATTCTTCTGCTTTTTCGGCTGTCTCTTCAGGATCGGCAGCTTCACTGGATCCCGGTCGTATCAATCGTTGTTACCCTGTTTCGCCCGGACGGCGCAATCGTCGGGATTTCATTCAGCCTGATTTGTCTGGTCTATGCCTATCAGGCCGGGCGGCTGCGATCCTATCTTCACAGTGCACTGCTTGCCGTTACCATCGGCATAGCCTATTTTACCTGGCGCTATCTGTATTTCGGCTACCTGCTCCCGCTTCCTTTATATGTCAAGAGCGTCGGCGCGGTTATTCGTTACTATGATGTGTGGCCGGGACTCAGCGTCCCCTATTACCAGGGTCTGAAGACGAATCTCAGTTGGATGAGAGACACCTTCGGACCGCTGACCTTGATCGTCGCCGGCGTGCTGTTGAATCTTCTGTTTCGCAATCGCGATGCGGGCCTCAAGCGATGCTTGGTGATGTCTGTACCTTTGCTCTTGCTTCTGATTGGATTTTCCTTTTCTCACCAAGCGCAGAACATCGCGTTACGGTTTCAGGCACCTGTGTTTCTAGTGATTTTTTTTATTGTCTACCTGAACGCACTCAGGCTATTTGAGTTGAATTCAAGCGAAATCCGCAGAGCGCTCGGGGCAGTGATTCTGGCCGTCGCGTTATCAGTTCCTCTGGCTAATGGCATATTTCTCGTCGTCCGATCGTTGGTGGCGCAGTCTTTTGTCGCATCATTTAGCGACGTGATTTCCCGGACCCACCCCGGCGAACTGACGCTTGCACTGACTGAGGCGGGCCGCTTTGCTTTCTGGTGGCACGGTCCAACGTTCGATCTCGGGGGGCTCAACAATGCCGCAACCGCGTTTACCCCCGCGTCCTCCGATTATCTTCGCCGACTCGCTCCCGACGTGATCATGTTCAACCCGATCGCGCTCGCTCAGACCAGCGGAAAAGACCCGCTCAGCCTACCTGCGACGGAAGTCGCTTCCGCGGACTTATTGGGATTGCTATCGGAGCGGGTCAGGTTCATTGCTGAGCAGGAGCCACTTGCCTACGGCCCCTTGATGCCGGTGCCGTATTATGCGGCAGGCGCTGCGGCGCGTTTCCTGGTCGACAGTGGGAGCGGGTACCGAATGTTCGTTGTCCAAGGATTCGACAGCGATGAAGTGCTGGTTTACGGATTTCGTCAAGCAATCGCTGAGTCACTCATCGATGCAATGCAATCCACACGTGCGAGCGGTCATCGTTCCTATGCTCAGATTCGTCGGTTGCCGGGCGCCGAACAGCCGCTGGTTCAGAGCCTGGGGCGCTTCTTTATTCGTCTCAACAGCGTTGTGGCCGGCTACAGCCGCGTGCGATGAAAGATCGCCGCGGGTACCAGCGTAATCACCAACATGATCCAACGCCAGAACCACGGGGTATAGAGGACGCGCGCGCCGCGCCCGATGGCGCGCTGGATGTCGCGCGCCACCCGGTCGGGGCTGGCCCACAGGGGTCCCTTGGGAAAGGCGGCAGTCATAGGGGTGTCGACGAAGCCGGGCTTGATGGTCAGCACCCGCACCCCCGCCGGGGCCAGGCGGTGGGCCAGTCCCTGGAGGAAAATGGCGAGCGCGCCCTTGGCCGCCCCGTAGACATAGTTGCTCTGGCGCCCGCGGTCGCCGGCTACCGAGCCGATCACGGCCAAGGTGCCGCACCCCGCGGACTGCATCCGATTGGCAAGCGGCGTCAGCAGGTCGATGACACTGATCAGGTTGACCTCCAACTCCCGCCGGGTGAGCGCGGCACTGGCGGCGCAGGCGGCCTGGTCCGGCAGGGACCCGTGGGCGATCAGGGCCACGTCGAGGCCGCCGAGGGCCTCCCAGGCGGCGGCGACCAAGGCCTCGGCCCGGTCCGGCACCGTCGCGTCGTAGGCCCCCACCGCGACCATGGCGGCGCCGCGGACCCGCAGATCATCGGCAATGGCCTCCGCCCGCCCGGTGTGGCGCGCCGCCAGGAACAGGGTGGCCCCCTGGGCCGCGTAGCGTCGGGCCAGCGCCTCGGCGATGGCGGAGGTGGCACCGACGATCAGGACCCGCAGGGTCATGGCGCCTCCCCGGTGACCCGCCGCCAGAAACTCGATGAGAAGGCCGGGTCGAGGTGGCGCCGGAATTCATCGATCCGGGGGTAGCCGGCGGCAAACAAGCGTGGGGACATATGGGCATCCTTCGCGGGATAAATGGCCCCGCCCGCCTGCGCGACCAGGGTGTCGAGGGTTTCAAACAGGCGGAGTGTGGCACGGCCCTTATATGGGAAGTCAAGGGCCAGCGTGACCCCGGGGCGGGGAAAGGACAGCAGCCCGGCCGCCGGCCGGTCACCGAAGACCTTCAGTACGCTGAGGAAAGACCCCTGCCCGGAGCCTGCGATGCACTCGAGCATCGCCCGGGTGGCGTCGCGGCCGACCGCCAGGGGCACGACCGATTGATATTGGAGAAAACCCTTGGGGCCATAGATGCGGTTCCACTGACCGATGCCGTCCAGGGGGTAAAAGAAGGGTGCGTAGTGTTCCACGCCGGTCGTTGGGCGGCGGGGCTGCTTGTGGTAGAAAATCCCGTTGAAGGCCCGCAAGCTGGGCGCGGCGATCAACGACAGGGGCGGGTCGAAGGGGATGGACGGCGCTCGGCCCGGCGGCCTGGGCGCGCCTTCGCAGGTTGGAGCCGCATGGTTCCCCGCCATGTAGATGCCGCGACCGAGGCGCCGACCGGAGGCCAGGCAATCGATCCAGGCCACCGTGTATTCGTGTTCCCGGTCCGCGCCCAGGGCCAGCTCGAAAAAGCCGTCCAGATGATCGAAGCGTGTCCGTTCCACCTGGACATAGGGATTGGCGATGCGCTTCAACCGAAACTCGGCCCAGGTGATCAGGCCGGTCAATCCCAGGCCGCCGATGGTGGCGGCGAACAGGTCCGCCCGTTCGGTGGGGCCGCAATGCAGGCGCTCGCCGGAGCTGCGCAGCAGTTCCAGGCGGGTGACCTGGTGACCGAAGGTGCCGGCCAAGTGGTGGTTCTTGCCGTGCACGTCATTGGCGATGGCCCCGCCGACGGTGACGTAGCGGGTGCCCGGCGTGACCGGCAGGAACCAGCCGCCGCCGACCGTCAGGGACAGGATCTCACTGAGCAGGACCCCGGCCTCGCAGCGGATCAGCCCGGTGCCGGGGTCGAAGGCCAGGAAGCGGTCCAGGCCCCGGGTCGCGAGCAGGGTACCGCCGTTGTTCAGGCAACTGTCCCCATAGCTGCGGCCGTTGCCGAAGGGCAGCACGTTGCCCGCGACCCGCGGCAGCGGTTGATCGCGAAAACGCAGCGAGCGCACGCCCACGGGCGAAGCCCGCGGGTAGCGGCCCCAGGATTGGTAAGGCGTGAGCGCTGCCATCCGCTCTAGAGTGCAAACCACAGGGTCAGGGCACACAGCAGGAGGGTCGCCTGGCTGCCCCGATCGGCGATGGCGAAGACCAGGGGATCGTCGTGCATCAGCCCGCGATGGGCGATGGACCAGGTACGAGCCATCCAGTAGAGCAGCAGCGGACAGACCAGCCAGATGATCTGCGGATCGCGGTAGAGCGCCCCGACCTCCGGACTGTTGATGTAGAGGGCCAGCACCATGACCGCGCTGTAACCCGCGGGGATGCCGAGCCCCCGCACCAGTTCCAGGTCCTTGATCCCGTAACCGCGCCCGGATGCCCAGTCGCCCCCGTCGCGGCGCAGTGACTCGAGCTCCGCGTAGCGCTTGAGATAGGCGAGGCTCAAGAACAGGAACATGGAGAAGGCGAGCAGCCAGAACGACAGGGGTATACCGATCGCCGCCGCACCGCCGATCACCCGCAGGGTGTAAAGACCGGCCAGGGTCAGCACGTCCAGGGTCATCCGGCGCTTCAGGTGCAGCGAGTAGGCCAAGGTGGCGGCGAAATAGGCACACAAGACGACCAGGAACAGCGGCGGCAACCAGGCGCCGACCGCGGCGGCGACCGCCGCCAGCACCGCGGCCAGCGCCAGCCCCCAGCCGATGGGCAGGTCGCCGCAGGCCAGGGGGCGATGTCGCTTGCGCGCGTGTCGGCGATCCGCCTCGAGATCGAGCAGGTCGTTGATCACATAACCGGCGGACGCCATCAGGCTGAAGGCCAGGAAGGCCGCAACCGCGCCCAGGATGGCGTGCAGGTCCAGGAACAGATGGGCGGCCAGCAGTGGTACAAACACCAGGGTATTCTTGAGCCACTGGTGCGGTCGCAAGGCCCGGACCAGGGGTGACAGGAGGGGCGTGCGTCGGCTCAGCACTTCATGGGGAAGGTCGTTGCGCGCCAATGCGGAGCACACCCCCGGTTGCGGATTCACGACGATGGCGCGCCGGGCATGGCGCCAGACCGCGAGGTCCTTCCTGGAATCGCCCACATAGTCGAATCGCCCCTCGCCGTACAACCCGACCAGTCGCTCGGCCTTGATCCGGGCGGAAAGGTTGGTGGCGGCGTCGCTGGCGTGCACCGCGTCGAAGATCCCCAGGTGCAGGGCGATCTGCTCGGCATACTTGCGGTTCGACGCGGTGGCAAGCACCACCGGCCGCCCCGCCGCCTTGGCCGTCGCCGCCAGGGCCAGTACCGCCGGGTGGTAGGGCAGCAGGTCGATGCGCAGCTCGGCCAACTCGGCCAGGCGCTGCTTGAGGTGTGCCCGGCCCCGCACGAGCCCGAACAAGGCCGCGACTGCCGCCAAGGGCCGATCCTTGACCGCCTTGAGACCCGACTCCAGCAGCAGGTCGGTGCGCACCAGGGTGTGGTCGAGGTCGATACAGAGTGCCACTGCAGTCTCGTCCATACCCTCGCTTTGACCTCGGCGCTTTGTGAGAACGGCAAGCGGCCCGAGCGCCGGGTCCCGCGGGACTGATACGCTGCCGACCGCCGACGGTGGTGGTGGATTGCTGCGCCTTGTTCGCCCATCGAGAGGCGCACGGCTGCAAGGGGGAATCATACCCCCAGAGCGTGGCGAAAGCGCAGCATCTTGGGTGCGATCAGAACTGATATGGCGACCGGGATCCCGGGTACGCTGTCCTGGTCGTTGTCGTGATCGGATTGTGCGATTACGACAACGACAACGACGCCCGGTCCGTGAGAAGGTCCGGTCGCGCCCCGGCATCTTCCGCCACTGGACAAGCCGCGCGGGGCGTGTTTTTCTCTTGGGTCCCGATCCTCCCGCGCCGAGTCTCGCCATGTTCAGACGCCTCCTCACCACCGCCGCCGCGCTCCTGCTGATCCTGCCCCTGGTGGGCGGCGGCCTCCTGTACTGGGTGCTCAAACGCGCCGAGCCGCCCTACTCCGGCGAGGTCCGGGTCCCGGGCCTGGACGCACCGGTCAGGGTCCGCTTCGGGCCCCACGCGGTCCCCAGCATCCAGGCGGACTCCACCCACGACCTGCTGTTCGCCCAGGGTTACCTGGTGGCCGGCGAGCGGATGTGGCAGATGGACCTGATGCGCCGGCTGGCCGACGGGCGACTGGCGGAGGTCTTCGGGCCGGACGCGCTGGACGCCGACCGGCTGTTCCGGACCCTGGGGCTCAACACCGCGGCGCGGCGCGCCCTGGCCGAGCTGGAGGCGCCCCAGCGCGCCCTGCTCACGGCCTACGCCGACGGGGTGAACGCCTATCGCGCCCAGGCGGCGTACCGGCTGCCCATCGAGTATCTGCTCGCCGGTTTCGCGCCCGCACCCTGGCGGCCCGAGGACAGCCTGCTGATCGGCGTCTACATGGCCTTCACCCAGGCCTTCAACCTCAAGGAGGAACTGACCTATCTGCGCCTGGCACAGCGCCTGGGCCGCGAGCGGGCGCGCGAACTCTTCCCCACCGACGAGGGGGTACCGGCCCCGGCGGTGCCGCCCGAACTGCCGGACCGACCGCTCGGTACGCCGGGCGGGAGCGCCGCGGCCGCCAACCCGGCCGCCCTGGCTGCGCTGCTGGACGCGCCCGCGCGCTTCGGCCTGCCGGTGCCCGGGGCGGCCAGCAACGCCTGGGCGGTCACGGGCGCGCGCACCGCCGACGGCCGAGCCCTGCTCGCCAACGATCCCCACCTGCCCCCGGCGATGCCCGGCACCTGGTACGAACTGGAGCTGATCGGGCCCGACCTGCATGTGGCCGGGCTCGCGCTGCCCGGGGTGCCGCTGGTGCTGATCGGCCACAACGCCGACCTCGCCTGGGGCCTCACCAGCGCCATTGCCGACACCCAGGACCTGTTCCTGGAGCGACCTACCGCGGACGGCGAGCATGTGGAGCGGGCCGGCGGGCCGCCGGAGGCGATCAGCAGCCGGGTGCAGCGCATCGAGGTCAAGGGCGCGCCGACGGTGGAACTGGTGCTGCGCCGCACCAGCCGCGGGACCATCCTCAATGACCTGCTCGCCCGCCCGCCGGGGATGGACCCGGGGTCGCTCCCGGCGGTCGCCAGCCGCGACCTGCTCGCCCTGAGCCAGGTGACGGACCCGCCGGAGCGCAGCCTGGCCGCGCTGGCCGGGCTCGCGCGGGCGCGCACCCTGCCGGCGGCGCACGGCGCCGGTTGGGATTTTCGCACCGTGGCCCAGAACCTGATGCTCGCCCACCGTGACGGGGGTATCGCCTGGCAGGTCACCGGCCTGCTGCCGCACCGCGCCAAGGGCGCCGGGACCTTCCCCGCCCCCGGCTGGGCGGCGGGCTACGGCTGGGACGGCCTGGTCCCGCAAAGGCAGAACCCGGCCCTGGCCGATCCCCCCGGGGCCGCGCTCATTACCGCCAACAATCGCACCATCCCGCTGGACTACCCGGTGAACGTCAGTCACTCCTGGCTCGCGCCCTATCGCGCCCAGCGGATCGCAGAGCGGCTGGCGGCGGCCACGGCGCTCGATCCCACCGCCATGGCCGCCATCCAGACCGACCGCACGAGTATCCAGGCGCGCCTGACCCAGCGGGCCCTGCGCCGCATCGAGCCCGAGCTGCGCGCCGCCGACCCCGCCGCCTGGGACATCGCCGAGCGCGACCTGTTGCCCTGGGACTGCACCATGGATGGGTCGAGCCGCGCCGCCGCACTCTATGCCCTGCTGGAGCCGGCCCTGTGGCAAGCCATCTATGGGGACGAGTTGGGGGAGGACCTGGAACCCCTGATGTCGCTCGCCTACCTCACCTACAATTCTTTGCAGGAGACCCTGCGCACCGGTGAGTCCGGCTTCTGGGACGATGTAGGCACCCCCGCGGTCGAGTCACCCGCGCAGATCTGGGGCCGCGCCCTGCGCACCGCCGCGGCGGACCTGGCCGCCGCCCGGCCCGACCCCCGCGACCAGCGGCTCGACCGGTTGCGCACCCTCACCTTCCCCCACGCCTTCCACGGCCTGCCGCTCCTGGGGCGCCTCTTCGATGTCGGCCCCATCGGGGTCGGCGGCGCGGCCGATACGCTCGATGTAATGAAGTCGTCGCCGCAGGACCCCGGTCGCGGACTGGTCATACCGTCCATGCGGGTGGTCCAGGTGCCCGCGGACTGGGGCCAGACCCGGGGCACCCTGCCGCTCGGCCAATCCGGTCACCGCCTCTCACCCTATCGCACCGACCAACTCGAGGACTGGTTGGCCGGCCGCGGCCACCCCTGGCCCTGGAACGGACCGCCCGCGCAGGAGACTAAGGGGGTGCTGGTGTTACGGCCGGCGGGGCAGTGAGCACCCGGGAGCGCCGGGGACCAACTCGGCCTTGATTTCCTGCTATGGAGTTGACAATGACCAACCAGCGCCATGGTTCGCGTTTCCCTCTCAGGCCGCGGGTTCCCCACGCCCTGCTCGCCCTGCCGCTCTGCTCCTGGCGCCGGGGAGCGGTCGCAGCGCCCCGGCGCGCGTGGCCGGCATCGATTTCGATACCGACAATGTCACCACCAGCACCGACATCGTCAGCGGCGGCTACGACACCATCCATGGCACGGCGCTGCACCCCCTTACGGCCGGGAGCGGCGACCCTATCCCCCCCGCGCCCTTCACCCTGCCCCTGAGCCCGCTATTCGCCCCGCCGCCCCCATGCCCTCCCCCCTCGCTCTATTGGTGCCGTTCCTCGTCTGGCCCATGCTGCGGGCTCATGGACGGCGGAACCCGACCGGCTCAAGGTAGATGTCATCGAGTCCCAGACCGCCGACGCGGCTTGAGACCCTAGGGTGGACAAGCGCAGCGCAGTCCACCAGCAGCGGCACGGGCTTCGGTGGACTTCGCTCCCCCCGCGTCTACCCCTCCGGCCGATCTTACGATCAAGCCGAACCTTGATCATGCTCCCGCTCGGCCATCATCGTTCCGCATCGCGGCCCCCAGGGTAAGGCCAGAATCCGCAGGGTCCGCTGTGCGGACCGAAGCCATTGCAGCATCCGCGGCAAGGCGCGCCTCTGGGTGGAAACCAGACGACGAGCGTGGTGGACAGACCACCGCGTTTCCGCATAATTTCTGCCGATCTGTAGAATACGCGATTTTCTGCGAGGTCGGCCGAGACCATCATTCCCTTCACCGCATGAACTGGATTAAGACCTATCGCGGGCTTTGCGCAGTGGCACTGCTGCACATCACGATGCGCGGAGCAGCGGCACTGCCTGACCTACGGACCTGCCTTGCGAGCGCGACGATCGAGTCTGATGCGGCGAGCATTGATAACTGCCGGGAGCGCCTACCGGAGTTTGGCGTTGACCACAGTCCTGCGGCACTGAACGCCCTGGGCAACGCCTATCTCAATGCGCATCAGCCGAGGAAGGCGGCCGACGTGTATCGGGCAGCGTTAGCGGCGGTGTCCGCGAGCGGGCGAGACTATGCCCTCCTGGCCGTCAACCTCGCGCTGACGCTGGCGGATTCCGATCCTGAAGCGACCATCGTTTGGCTCGGGAAGGCCGTTGCGGCCGATCCCAGGTTCGCGGAGGCCCGCGTGAACTTGGCGCTGTCGCTCTCGGCCCAGCGCACCAACTCCGCGCCGGACCTTACCGCCGCGCAGGCGCACCTGCAGCGTGCGCTCGAGAGCGTTTCCGGCGCGGGCGGACCGCGAGCCTCTCGCCTCAAGGCACGCATCCACCTGTATTTGGGAAATCTCCTGTTCGACCGGGTCTACGCCGAGATAACTGGCGAAGCCGACTCAGTGCCGCGTGACCGACGCCCACGGCTTTACGCCCCAGCGACAGCAGGCGCGTCCCCGACATCGGCTGTCCGTGGCCGCTACCAGTCACTTGGCCCGACCGCCGCGGGGCCGGTCATGGGTGTCGACGGATCGGACGCCCGGCTCCTCGACTGTGAGAGCTATGATTGCATTCTCAATCTGGTCAGCACCAAAGGCTCCTCCATGTCCTCAGCGGCAGCGGGGGGCCGCGGGTTGGCCGCACTGGGCGGTGAAGCCGGGGACAGAGACCCCGCGGTCTCGGCACGCGCGGATCGCTCCGTGCCATCGGCAGACTGGCCCTTTCAGCAAGAACGAGCGCGCCGGGCAAGGTTGGTCGCCGAGTCGGCGCGGTTTCGCCCGGTCCGTGATCAGTACGTGGAGGCGATCCGCCTCGATCCCTGGCTGACCGACGTCCGTATCAACGACGGAAATCTCCTGCGAGAGACCAATCGGCTTGAGGCTGCCGCCGAGCGGTACCGGGGCGCCTTTTGCCGCGACAACGCGGATTTCGTCGCGCTGAGCAATCTCGGACAGACGTTGTTTCAGCTTGGCCGATGCGACGACGCCTACCGCACCCTGGCGCAGGTCAGGCGCCTTCGCAGTGTCTTCCTCCCCGGCGAAGACGAGAACTTCGGTAGTCATTTCCTGACCTCGGAGCCGCTCTGCAAGAGCCGCATCGCCGACAATTCTCGCATCCGCCTGACCTCGATGTCCCGCCTGTCCTCCGAAACCTGCGGCAGGACTATCTCGGACCTGACCTTCTGGAGAACCGGCGTGGCGCTGGGACCCTTTGAGATCCTCGATGCCGGGTCCGGCGCGCCAGTCGGTGCGCCCGAGCGCGGCGCGGCTAGAATCGGCAACTCCGAAGGGTCCGGCATCATCGACCGGACTGCGGTGCGGATCATCGCTACTCGTTTTACCCGCGACCCGGAGGCGAGGATACTCGCGCACTTCGGCGGCGGGGTTATCGTGTCCCGAGAGGCGGACAGTGCCTTGATCGCGACGGCCTATCACATCCTGACCTTCCCCGGCTGCGTGTCGACCCCAGCGCAAAACGCCGACGATGCCGTGCAGTCGGAGGCCGATGCGATTCGCGTCCAGTTCCTTGCGGACGGACTGATCGAGCGCGAAGGCCGGATCATCTGGCGTGCCATCGGCCCCGGGACGACCGCGGACCTCGCGCTGCTGCGGGTGGTCGACCTCCCAGGGGCGATCCCCGCCGCGCCGCTCGGGCGCCCCGGTGAGTTGGAGATTGGCGCACCGCTGCGGATGTTGAGCTGGTCGAGCACCGGTGAGCGGCGGACCATTGCAAGCCTGTATCGCGGAGTGATCGATCGGCTCCGACGTCTCGTGATCTCGGATCAAGGCTTTCGGCCGGGGGATTCGGGTGCCCCGATCTTCGGTCCTGACGGCGCTGTGGTCGGCTTGGTCGCTGGGGCCGAGTGGAACGATGCGGGTACCGGTCGAACCGGTGGCGAAGCGATTTCCATCCAACCTATCGCCGATACCCTGCGCCGACTGAGGGCCGGAGCCTGTTTAGCGGAGGACCCATGAAACAGACCTTACCGATCGCGATACTGTTGACCTTCGGTATCGCCTATGCCGTTGGGACCCATGCCGGGAAGTTGGAAGATCTATGCCCCAATGTCTCCGAGCCGCGTGCGTACCAAGCGCGGGACGGGGCACGTTGCGAAGGGTTCAAGATCCGTGCGTTTGCCGCGGCGGCACCGGCCATCGTCGCGGTCACCATCAAGCCCGAGGCCGCCGCTGCATCCCAGCTTGGGCCGGTGTTGGATGTCCGTGTTCCTGTATCGTCACAGCCAGCCGGATCTCCATCTCAAGATCCTAGGTCGGCTGTTGGCGGCGAGCTGGTGATTACGGATTACCAATACGGTTATTGGGCCGATCGTTTCCAGATGAATAGGGATGGAGGATATCGGAGCTTCAATTGGCCGACTGGGCTCTTGACCCGTTTTGAGGTGCCTTTGTCTCAGCTTCACGGTCGGGCGACCGATTCCAGGGGACGTTTCGTGCCGGTTCGTCTGGCTGCCGCGCCCGGGGGCGCCGCGCTGCACTATGAATTCGCTGTCGTTGCCCTCTCGAAGCTGTTTCGGCTCGTATCCTTCTCCATTTGCGCGGAACTCGACCGCGCCTGCACCGCAAACCCTTCGGTCTTTGACGAACAAGCACCTCCCGACGCCGCGTTCGCCTCCGATTTGATCGTCGTGCGATGGACTGGGTTGGCGCGAGACGGACAGCCGCTGGTTGCCGGGCTCCTGCGGGCTGAGGTTCGCACCTTGAGCGGCGGAGAGGGGCCTAACGCGGGCGATCCCGTCGAGTCCGGGAGTGTCGCCGTTTTTCTCCACGACCCAAGCCTATTGCGATAGGGGACGCCGATGTCCATTGTTTCCGGTCGTATTGCTCGCGTCTGGGGCGCACTGACCGGCCGCTATCGTGGCCGCGTCCTGTTGGCCCTCGCCATCGCCTGTCTCGCGGCGCCGGGGTTGCTTTACCTCGTCCCCGGGACGGTGTCGGTCCGCGCCTCGGTCTGCGCGACCAGCCTATTCTGGGAGAGCCCGGAGCCGGCGCGACTCCTGGCGCCGGTCACGGTCAACGCGATGAAGGTCAGCAGCGGGGGTAAGACCTGGGAGATCCTTGCCAGTGCCGGCCCCTATCAGCTCAGCGAGCTTCGTGCCGCGGTGCCCTACGCGGCCAGGGTCCGTTACTGGCCTGCAATGCCGCTTGTGGCCCAATCGAACAGGCGCCCGACCCGCGGCGACCTGGAATTGAAACTGTTGTCTCGGGCACCGGAGCCCGTATCTGCCGGCGCGGTGGACAGACCGGCCTTCAGCGCGGTGCTATACAACCCATCCAGCCAGGTGCCCTGGGTCTATCGGCAGAATGGGCAGGAGATCCAATCCCAGGATACTCAGGTCCGCTTCGAGGGGCAGACCTCGCGCTTCGATGTCATGCTGGGTCTCTCGGTCGATGAAGGCCCGTCCGGGGCATTTACACTCGAGCGGCTGGGAGAGTCAGCCCCATCAGGTGCCGTCGGCCTGAGGGTTGAGCCTGACTCGGTGAGCTTCAGCGAGCAGGAGTCCGATGCCGAGGGCAAGCCGATGACACCGAGGTCGACGATTCGCGCGGCATCTGTTGATTTGATGAGGATCGGCGCGCAGAGCCTGGCCGACGGCCAGTCTTTTACCCTCGACCCACCGGGGATTACACGTATTGAAAGGCTGCTGCTGGATTCCGGCAGGGGCTGCATTGAGGCAATCGCCAGCGGTCGCACCCACGGCCTCTGCATCGACAATCAGAACTGCACGAAGATAAGCCTTTTGGAACGGTGGATGGGCAAGGAGCAGGCATTGGACTTGGTGAAGACGATGACCCTCGCGACGATCGTCGCTGTGCTCGGCGCTGTCGTCCACTCCGGTGTGCTCGGAGGTAGGGCATCATGACGTGGAGACTATTGTATGGCCTGTACCTCGCCGTGGGCTCCGCGGTGGCGCAAGCGCCTGCAACTGCGCTTTCGACCGGCTCCGGGAATGCCGCTGAGCCAGCCCCCGGTGCGGTCCCCGCGGCACAATGGTTATGGTCGGCTGCCGCTGCTCAGCGGGCAACCGATCTGGCCGCGGCAAAGATCAGACAATGTGCCGGAGACCCAATCTGCGAATCCGGGGAAGTGGCCCAGTGGCAGGATTTCCTGCGCCGCTACGCGCAACGGGCTGCCGACGCCCCCGACGTAAACTTGTTGGTCTCCGGCGAGCAGCAATGGATTGTCGATACCCTGAACCTGTATTCGACGAAAGGCAGTAGCACTGAGATGCCTTTCAGCCAGGAAGCGGGGCGCGGCCGTGGACCCTCGCTCGATGCCGAGGTGCTGGCGGGGGCTGATCTCAAGGGGCGCAACCTGGCGAATGCCCGACTCGCCGGCCGCGATCTCTCCGGGGCAGATCTTTCCGGCACGGACCTTCGCTTTGCGTTTCTTACCGGTGCGACCCTGCGCGGGGCAAGGCTCAACGGAGCGGATTTGACCGGCGCCGATCTAACGCGTGCCGACCTGACGGGGGCCGATCTGGAGGGGATCAGGCTCTTCGATGGCGCTGAGCCGCAAGCGATTCCAGTCGCGTTCGCCGTGGATTGGGACGCGCTTATCGTCGATACATCGAGCCTGCGCACGGGGATGTACATCAAGCAAATCAACATCGATAAGAGGCCCCGCATCGCCTATGTCACTTTTCTGCTGACCACCGGGAATGGCACCAATGTCACCGGGGCGCGGCTCGCGGGCAGCAAGAACCTGAGCCCGGAGAATATTCGCTACGCCTGTCGTTGGGGGGGACCCGCTGTTTGGCGGGCCCTCGGAGGTGCATGCGAAGGCACCGAGGCCGCGACCTTTAATCCGTTCGCCGCGACGCTGGAACCCTACCCAGGCCCATGGTTATCAAGGTAAGACCTCGACTACCGGTGGGGGCCTTGCGGGCTGTTGGATGACACGGCTCCCGCGGGCCGCGCATCGCTCGGGATCGATTGGCTGAAACGATGATCAACGACGCCGCAGCGGACCCCGCGGCGGCGCTATCGATGCGTTGACGCTGGTATCGATCCTGGTGCCTTATTCGGCACCCGCCGGCCACACCCGCGCCAGCAGCGCGATCAGGTCGGCATCCTGGCGGGCGGCGAGCGCCGCGGCCAGGCGTTGGCGCAGGCGCTCGTTGCCGCGATAGGCGGTCAGGTCGCGCAGGATACGCTCGGCGATGCGGTGCTCGCCGTCGGCGACCAGGGACAAAAGCCAGTCGAAGGCGGCCTCGCTGCGGTGCAGGGCCGCGCCCTTGAGCAGGACCTGCTCGGCCGCGCCTTTGTAGGGCTCGGCGTCCCAGCGGGTCCGCAACTCGGTGAGCGCCTCCGGCAGCCGGGACTCGCCCAGGGCCAGGGCTGCCAGTTCACGCAGGGTGGGGTCGCCCCGGTCCAGAAAGGTCCCGACAAAGGCGGCGCAGGGGGCCGGGTCCAGCCGCAGCAGGGCGAGCAGGCAGGCGCCCGTGACCTCGGGCTCGGGGTCGCCGCACTGGGCCTTGGTGCGCAGGACGGACTCCGCGGCGAGCGGCTCACAGCAGGCGATGGCGTCCATCACCCCGGCCCGCACCCGGGGTTCCGGGTCCGCCAAGAGGCGGGTGAGTTCGGGCAGGGCGCGGGCATAGGCGGTCGCGGCCAGACCCATGGCGCAGGTCACGCGGCAGTCGAGCGCCGTATCCTGGCTGCCGCCCCAGGCGGGTTCGAGTTGGCGCAGGCGGATGCCGGCCAAAAAGAACTCGATATGGGTGCAGTCCAGGGCGACCAGGGCGCGGGCGATGGCGCCCTTGGCGGTGCACTGGGGGTCCTGGGTGTGGGGCCCGTCCGCCAGTCGGCGGAAGGCGGCGATCAGGTCCGGCTCCAGTGGGTAGATGAGCCCGTCGCCCGCATACCCCGCCGCGGCGGCGACCAGGCGGTAGTTGGGATCGGCCAGGGCCGGACGCAGGGTCTCGAGGGTCGCCCCGCCATCCGCCACGGCCGCCCGCAGCCCGGCCAGGCGCTCCGTTAAGCGGTTATCGGCGTCGATCCGGCGTTTTGCCATGACTGCATCAGGGGTTAGGGGTTAGGGGTTAGTGGCCGGTGGTCAGTATGATGCAAGGCGGCGCCAAGGTCTCCTGCCTCTGCGCCGCCCATCGCCACCAGCTAGCCGTAGCTCGCAGCCAGCCACTGACCACTGACCACTGACCACTGACAAAATGCTCGTCTATCTCCACGGACTCAACAGTTCCGGCCGCTCGGCCAAGGCCGCGGCCCTGCGTGAGCGCCTCGCGCCTTACCCGGTGCTGGCGCCGGACTACCAGGCCCACCGCCCGCAGGCCGCGGTGGCGCGCCTCACGGCCTTCTTCGCGGACCTGGGGCCGGCGTGCCCGGCCGTCGTCGGCAGCTCGATGGGCGGATTCTACGGCCAATGGCTGGCGCGCCGCTTTGCCTTCTCGCACCTGTTTCTGATCAATCCGGCCCTGACCCCCTGGGACCTGCTCCCGCCCCACCTGGGCGAGACCATGACCACGGCGGACGGGGAGACCTATCAGATCACCCGCGAGCTGATCGAGGCCACCCGCGCCTACGGCCTCGCCGATCCCTGCGACGGGGTGCCGACCACGCTCTTCCTGGACCGCGGCGACGAGGTGATCGACTATCGGATCGCGCAATCACACTACCGGCGCTGCGGCCGGCTGCTGATCTGGGACGGGGGCGACCACGCCTTCCAGCACCTGGACGAGGCGATCGACTGCATCCGCACGCACCTGAGCACGCAGCGCCGGGAGTCGCAGCAGGGGGGCTGATTGGTCCGCGATGAACGCGCGTCAGAACCGAAAGGGGCCTTGGCAAAAGTCCCTGCCGCCGCGGTCGCCGCAAGGTCGCTGGTCCGCACAGCGGACCCTACTGCGCCGTAGGGTCCGCTGTGCGGACCGAGCCACCCACCGCGCCCACCGGGTCCGGGGATGGTGGATGCCGCGCAAGCGCCCACCGCCCCCGCCCCCGAGCCGCCTGCCAGGGCCGGGCAGACGGCCCCGACCAGGCTCAGGCAAGCAGCCGTTTGGCGATCTGGACCCCGCCCACATAGGTCCCGAGCGCCGCCCCCAGGCTGCTCAGCAGGAAGACGACGAAGACCCGCGCCACCCGGTTGCGCCACCAGCCGCCGAGGGTCGCGGCATCGGTGCGCAGGCGGCTGAAGTCGCCCACGCTCGGCGCCCGCAGCCACAGTTCCACCGCCCCGGTGACCATCCCGGCGCCGATGGCCGGGTGCAGCGTGGTGAGCGGTGCCGCGAGAAAGCCGGCCGCGATGGTCAGCGGGTGAGCGCCGGCGATCAGGGTGCCCAGGGCGCAGAGCCCGCCGGTGATCAGGACCCAGGAGAGCACCAGGTCCCAGCCCAGTTGCGGGCTCTGCACGAAGCCCCAGGCGAGCCCGCCCAGCACCAGTACCAGGACCAGCCAGGGCAGGACGGACGGCCCGCGGCGCGGCGGCGGCACCTGTTCCAGGTCGCGCAGGCAGGCCCGCGGGTCCCCCGGGCCGGCGTCCAGGCCGCGGGCGATGCCGGCCAGGTGGCCGGCCCCCACCACGGCCAGGACGCGCCGCGCCCCGACGCGCTCCGCCTCCAGGCGCAGCTTGGCGGCCATGTAGCGGTCGCGCTCGGCGATCAGCGGGACGAAGAGGTCCTCGCGGTCCTGGGCGAACTCGGCGAAGGCGGTCTCGAGCACATCCCCCTCCTTGAGCCGCTCCACCTCGTCCGCGGTGACCTTCTCGCCGGAGAGCAGGGCGGTCAGGAGCCCGGCGAAGAGGGTGGTGCGCCGCCACCAGCCCAGGCGCGCGGCGATGCGTCTGAAGGTCACGCCGATCTCGCGGTCGATCAGCAGCACCGGCAGTCCCCGCTCCTGGGCCAGGCGCACGGCGATGCGCTGCTCGGCACCGGGCTCGATGTCGAACTGGTCGGCCAGGCGCTGCTGATAGGCGGCCAGCGCCAGGTTGGCCACGACCATATAGACCCGCCCCTGGCGGATGACCGAAAAGAGATCCATGCGGGCCAGTGCCTGCGGGTCGGTCAGGGCGGCGAAGCGGCTGCGGCACAGCTCCACCGCCACCGCGTCGTAATCGCCGCCCTCGATCAGCCGACTGACCTGGGCGACGCTGACCCGCGACACATGGGCGGTGCCCAGCAGCGTGACGCGGGCCGCACCGATGGTGCGCTCGCACTGGGGCTGCGCCGCCGGGGCGCTGGGCGGGGCACTGGGCGGTGGCGGCATGGGCGGGTCCTGGTCGGGCGGGCGCGAGGCGTGGCCGCGCCATCATACGCCGCCGCCACGTTGGTGGGCCTGGGGCGATGCCGTAGAATCGCCGTCAGCCCCAGGGCGGCCATGTCGATCGCGCCGCCACGCCGGGGCGCTACCCTTTACCATGCCGAGTAACCAGGATGAATCCCCAACCCGTCGGCCGACCGATCCTCGTCCTTGCCCTCTGCGCCCTGGTGGGCGGCGGTTGCGTCGTCATGAACGACCAGCGCGCCCTGGCCCTGCAGGCCGCGACCGCCCGCTACGAGTCCGCCATCCGCTGGGGCTATTTCGAGACCGCTTACGGCTTCGTGGACCCCGCCCTGCGCAAGGGCAAGGACCTGCCGGCCCTCTACAAGGACCTGCGTCTCACGGGCTACGAGGTCGTGCAGCAGCCCCTGGAGGAGGACAAGGGCAAGGCGACCCAGATCGTCACCATCGATTACCTCCATGAAGACCGGCAGAGCATGATGACCCTCACCGACCGCCAAGTCTGGCAGTATGACAAAGACCTCAAGAACTGGTGGCTGGTCTCCGGACTGCCTTCGTTCAAGTAGGGCGTTCAAACGGCGATCGGCAGGCGCCCAGCGCCCTGCCCCTTCCCGTTTCCGCTCACCGGGGGTACCCTCCCGCTTTAGCGCCCCGCGCCGGCACCCGCGGCCGGCGCCCAACTCCGGAGGCTTCAGGTTGGATATCGACGCACTCAATGCCGACTTCGGGCTCCCCGGGACCCTGCGCATCGCCGTGGGCCGCGGCGGCCTGACCATGATCGAGGTCTACAACGGCCTCGCCAACGCCCTGATCTCGACCCACGGCGGGCAGGTCCTGTCCTACTGCCCGGCGGGGGCGGCGGATGACCTGCTGTTCGTCAGCGAGCGGGCCTGGTTCGCCCCCGGCAAGGAGATCAAGGGCGGGGTACCCATCTGCTGGCCCTGGTTCGGGGCGGACCCGGATACCGCGGACCTGGACGTACCGGACCGGGGTATCCACGGGTTCGCGCGCCGGCTGCCCTGGTCCATCCTCGCCACCGCCGCCCTGCCGAGCGGTGCCACCCGCGTCACCCTGGGCCTGGCCGACGATGCCGCTACGCGCGTCCTGTGGCGCCATCACTTCAACCTGCTGGTGGAGATCACCGTGGGGGCGAGCCTGACCGTCGAGTTGATCACCCGCAATGCCGGCGACCGATCCTTCCAGATCACCCAGGGCCTGCACAGCTATTTCCGGGTCGGTGACGCGACCCAGGTGCGGGTCCTGGGGCTTGCGGGTTGCGACTATATCGACAAGGCGGCCGGGGCCAACGACGCCATCCTCACCCAGGACGGACCGCTCAGGGTGGCCGCCGAGGTCAACCGCATCTATGAATCGGTGCCCCCGGTCCTGACCATCGAGGACCCGGTGCTCGCGCGGCGCATCCGCATCAGCAGCCGCCACAGCGCCACCACCGTGGTCTGGAACCCCTGGGTCGCGACCGCCCGCGCGATGGAAGACCTGGACGACCTGGACTACCGGATCATGCTGTGCGTGGAGACCGTCAACGCCGCCTCCGAGGTGATCGGGATACCAGGCGGCGGCGAGGCGCGCCTGGCGGCCGAGTACGCCATCGAGCCGCTGCTCTGACGGTGAGCCCGGGCGGTCGCAAGCAAGAGTTTTGTCCGCAAATGAACGCAAATGAACGCAAATTAAGACAATGGCCCGGCAGCGACAGGTGCGCAGGCGGGGCTGATCGATTTCATTCGCGTTGTTCGCGGCCTGATTTCAGGGGGCCGGCATGAGTGGACTTGCGTTACTGCGTGAGGCCCCCGACCGGCTGTGGCAGGAGTGGCTGGCGTGGGCCCGGGCGCAGGGCCGGACCGACCCGCTCGCCGCCGACCTGGAGGCCGTCAGGGCGCGGGTCTGGGAGGCGAGCGAGTATTGCGCCCAGGGCGCCGCCCGCTACCCGGCGGACTTCGCGGCGCTCCTGGACGGCGGCGACCTGGGGCGTGCCTATACCCCCGGCGACCTCGCCGCCCGGGTCGCGGCGACCCTGGCCGCCGCGCTGCCCGGCCAGCCGGACGAACCCGCCCTGCAGCGCGCCCTGCGGGTGGTCCGGCGCCGCGAGCAGACCCGCATCATCTGGCGCGACATCGGCGGGCTCGCCGGGCTCGACGAGACCCTGGAGGACCTCTCGGAATTGGCCGACTGCTGCATCCGCGCGGCCCTGGACCGCCTCCAGGACTGGACCCGGGCGGAACTCGGCACGCCCCGCGACGCGCGGGGGCAGCCGCAGTGCCTGCTGGTCATCGGCATGGGCAAGCTCGGGGCGCGCGAGCTCAACCTGTCGTCGGACATCGACCTCATCTTCGCCTACCCCGCCCAGGGCCAGGTGACGGACGGGCCGCGCCCGCTCGACCACCAGCAGTTTTTCGTGCGCCTGGCACAGCGCCTGGTCCAGGCCCTGAACGCCCAGACCGCCGACGGCTTCGTCTTTCGCGTGGACACCAGGCTGCGCCCCTTCGGCGACTCCGGGCCCCTGGTCATGAGCCTGGACGCGCTGGAGGACTACTACCAGTCCCAGGCGCGCGAGTGGGAGCGCTATGCCATGATCAAGGCGCGGGTGCTGACCGGCGACCCGGCCGCGGTCGGCGCCCTGGAGGACCTGCTGCGGCCCTTCGTCTATCGGCGCTATCTGGACTTCGGCTCCATCGAGTCGCTGCGCGAGATGAAGCAGATGATCGCCAAGGAACTGCACCACAAGGGCATGGACGCCAACATCAAGCTCGGCCCCGGCGGCATCCGCGAGATCGAGTTCATCGGTCAGGCGCTCCAGTTGGTGCGCGGCGGCCGTGACCCGGCGCTCCAGGTCCGCCCCATCCGCCAGGTCCTGGCGCTGCTGGGCGAGCGCGACCTGCTGCCGGCCTCCGCCGTCCCCCACCTGGACGCCGCCTATTGCTTCCTGCGCCTGGTGGAGAACCGGATCCAGGCCTACAAGGACAAGCAGACCCACCTGCTGCCGGCGGACGACCCGGGCCGCCTGCGCCTGGCGCGCGCCATGGGCTTCCCCGACTGGGGCGCCTTCGCGGCGGTGCTCGAGGGGCACCGGCGGCGCGTCCAGGGTCAATTCGACCTGGTCTTCAGCGCCCCCCAGGGCGAGACCGCGGGGCAGGACCCGGATCTCGCGGCGCTCTGGAGCGGCGCTCTGGAGGAGTGCCGCGCCCTGGAGATCCTGGCCGCCAACCACTTCAGCGCCCCCCAGGCGGCCCTGGTGCGCCTGACGGCCTTTCGCGAGGCCTGCGCCCGCAAGGGCCTGAGCACCCGGGGGGCGGAGCGGCTGCGGCAGTTGTTGCCGCTGACGCTGCGGATCATCGCCGCCAGCGAGGCCCCGGATTTGGCCCTGGAGCGGGTGCTTAAGGTCCTGGAGTCGGTGGTGCGGCGCACCGCCTATCTGGCGATGCTGAGCGAGCGGCCCATGGCGCTCGCCCAACTCGCCCGGCTCACCGGCATGAGCCCCTGGATCGCGGAGCAGATCGTCCGCCAGCCGTTGCTGCTCGATGAGCTGATCGACCCGCGCCGGCTCTATGCCCTGCACCGCCGCGCCGATCTGGAGGTGGAACTCGAGGCCCTGCTCGCCCCCATCGACCCCGACGACCTGGAGCAGCAGTTGGAGCGGCTGCGCCAGTTCGCACACGGCAACATCCTGCGGGTGGCCGCCGCGGACCTGACCGGCGGCGTGCCCCTGATGAAGGTCAGCGACTACCTGACCGAGATCGCCGAGGTCGCCGTCGCGCGGGTCCTGTCCCTGGCCTTCGCCCACCTGGCCGAGCGGCACGGCCGCCCCCCGGGGCTCGGCGCCGGGGACACCGGGGTCCTGGTCCTGGGCTACGGCAAGCTCGGGGGGCTGGAACTGGGCTACGGGTCGGACCTGGATCTGGTCCTGCTCCACGGCGGCGACCAACCCGGCGCCGACACCGATGGCCCCAAGCCCACCAGCGCGGAGCAGTTCTACAACCGGCTCGGCCAGCGCCTGATCCACATGATCACCGCCCGCACCCCCGCCGGCATCCTCTACGAGGTCGACATGCGCCTGCGCCCGGACGGCAACAAGGGGATGCTGGTGCGCTCGCTCACCGCCTACGCGGACTACCAGGCGACGGCCGCCTGGACCTGGGAGCATCAGGCCCTGATCCGCGCCCGGCCGGTGGCCGGGGACCCCGGGCTCGCCGCGCGCTTCGCCGCCGTGCGCCGCGCCACCATCTGCCGCCCCCGCGACCCCGCGCGGCTGCGCGAGGACGTCCGCGCCATGCGCCAACGGATGCGCGAGAGCCTGGACAAGGGCGGGCGCGGGCGCTTCGACCTCAAGCAGGGACGCGGCGGTATTGCCGATATCGAGTTTATGGTTCAATACTCGGTCCTGCGCTGGGCCGCCGCGCACCCGGCCCTGGCCGACTGGACGGACAATATCCGCCAGCTCGAGACCCTGGCGCGGCTCGATCTCCTGCCCGGCGCGACGGCCGCGGACCTCACGGCCGCCTACAAGGCCCTGCGCGGTGCCTATCACCGCAGTGCCCTGCAGGACCAGCCCAAGACGGTCGCGGACGACCAACTGGTCCCGGAGCGCGCGCGGGTCCGCGCGCTGTGGCGGGACCTGATGGGGGACTGAGTTCCCGGCGAAACTTCTTTAGATCAACAGGGTGGGGCCCTCGGCCCGACCCTTCGGAGTAGCAGAATGGCAACGATGGCGGACCGCGACGGTCTGATCTGGCTGGACGGCGAGATGGTGCCCTGGCGTGAGGCCAAGATCCATGTCCTCACCCACTCCCTGCACTATGGCATGGGCGTCTTCGAGGGGGTCCGTGCCTATGAGACCGACCGCGGCGCGGCCATCTTCCGCCTGGAGGACCACACCGAGCGGCTGTTCAACTCCGCCCACATCTTCGCCATGCCCATGCCCTGGGACCGCGCGACCCTGATCGCCGCCCAGCGCGCCGTGGTGCGCGAGAACCAGCTCGCCTCGGCCTATATCCGCCCCCTGTGCTTCTATGGCGCCGAGGGCATGGGCATCCGCGCGGACAACCTCGAGGTCCATTGTGTCGTGGCCGCCTGGGAGTGGGGTTCCTATCTCGGCGAGGACAACATGAAGAACGGCATCCGCATCCGGGTCTCGTCCTTCA